>Ga0315908_10000189_pt1 | contig 50417 bp, 31 predicted proteins | sample LakEriMetagenome_12_FD_203520 | JGI IMG/M metagenome (GOLD analysis project Ga0315908, IMG submission 203520) | Freshwater fungal communities from buoy surface, Lake Erie, Ohio, United States - Buoy 4 MA124 | ecosystem: Environmental > Aquatic > Freshwater > Lake > Lake biofilm | place: USA...
CTAATTATAATTTCTTGATTTCTTAAACTGTCTAATTAAATTAATTTTCTTTCTATATATTTAATATAAATTAATGATAATACTTCTGAAATAACTTCATTGAGCTACTTTATTTCTTAATCTTTTTATATTATTTAATTTTTGCCTTCAATTTCTTTTTCATTTTAATCTTTTTATAACTTATTAGACTATTTACTTAATTTATCGATTTAATCTTCTTTCTTAAAATAAAATTAATTATTTTTAGTTTACTTATTTAATTTTTTCATTAAAATTTTATGTCATATTTTACAAGTTAGCATATTCTAATTCTAAAGAGTTAAATTTAACTTTATCATTTTTATTTTCCTCATTTAATTTATTAAAATCTAATTATAATTTCTTGATTTCTTAAACTGTCTAATTAAATTAATTTTCTTTCTATATATTTAATATAAATTAATGATAATACTTCTGAAATAACTTCATTGAGCTACTTTATTTCTTAATCTTTTTTTATAATTTAATTTTCCTATTCTTATATTAAAGAGTTAAATTTAACTTTATCATTTTTATTTTCCTCATTTAATTTATTAAAATCTAATTATAATTTCTTGATTTCTTAAACTGTCTAATTAAATTAATTTTCTTTCTTTATATTTATTATATAATAAATATATTTACTTCTTTAATATTTTAATTGTAATCATTTAATTTTTTTTCTTATTTATATATTATTTCTTCTTTATTATTTTATTCAAGTATGTTTTAATCTAATTTTAATTACAAATATTTATTTTTTTAAATTATATCATTAGTATATTTATCATATATATTATTCTATTTTCATAAATATTTATTGTTTATATTTGATTTAAACTCATTTATATTGTTTTATTCTATATTTTGAATATTTATTTTATCATCATCATCATCATCATCATCATCATCTTCTTAATTTTCTTATGTTTTTGAAATATAATATTCTTTATTAATATTTTAATTTTCTTTTATTTTTATTTTTTATTAAGATTAAATAATTTTTTCTGTTTTGCATTTATTATAATTTTTTTAATTTATGTTGTTTGAATAATATTGTATTTTTTCATTACTTTAATTTACAGTTAATATAATAGACTCTTATTATTAATATTAAATATTACTAATTCCTTCAATATCATCATTTAATTAATTTAATTTTTATTATTACTATTGTTATAAATTATATAAATGATTAAATAAATTATTATTTTCTTAGTATTCATCATTCTATTATTCTTAATCTACTTATGATGTCATATTTAAATTTCAATTATTTTATTAAAATACTGATTAATAATATTAAATTTTATCAAACTTCATTTTTATTTAGTCAAATGTTTATTTTATAATTTCTTCTTATTAAAAATATTATAAGCTAATATCTTAAATTATTTATTAAAGTTTATCTATTTATTATTATTTTATTTAATTTTCTCTTAATAACTCATTTACTTTAATTTTATTTTTTTAAATTACATCAACTTATTTAGTTAATTCATATTATTATTTACTTTCTAAGTTATCGTATAAATATTATAATTATTCATTTAAATAATTAATCTATTAAATGTAAAAATTATTTTGCTTATATTTATTTATGTTTTTTTAAGTATTATTTAATCTATCTTATAACTTATTAAAATTTTAATGAATCATTTATAAATTTTATCAATTACATTAAAACATTTCTTAAAATTTTATTATAATATCAAAAAAAATATTATCGTTTTCTTGAAACTTATAAATTTATTTTGATTATAAATAAATTTTATTTAAATCATCAAAATTTTAATTTATATTTTGACTTTCATTTAAATAGTGTTAATCATTTTATTATTCTTAAATACTTTAAAAAATACTTTATTTATTTATAAATGAATCCTATATTAATTATCTATCATTTATTATTAACTAACTACATTTATTACATAAACTTTATAATTATTAACAAATACTTTAATTCACTAAATTTCATATTTAATTATTATTTATATCAATTATTTAATTTTAGTTTTATTAAAGAATAAATTAAAATTATTATGACGTATAAGATTATTATCTATCTTATTATTTTAGCTGCTAAATTGTTTATTTATCTTCATTATTCACTATCTCACTACATTTTTATAAATTTTATATTTTTTAACCTATTGAATTAATAGAATACTTATTTGGAGTACTTTTTTCGGAAAATTCACTCATATTATTAAATTTTTTAAATTAATTAATTGATTAATAAAATATTTATAATTAAATACTTATATATTTAATAAATTTAATAGTATGTAATAATCATTAAGATAGTATTTTTTAAAATTAGTATTAAATAATTAATTTCTCAAAAATTACTTTAATATAGCAAACGGAATATTAATTTTATTTTTTTCAAAAAATATTTTAAATATATTTTTAAATTATTACGGATATAAAAAACTAGAAAAACAATAAATATTGAATATATAAGAATCAATTGATAATTTAAGCAATTTAAATTCTGAAATGAAATATTTAAAAATATTTAAGAAAATAAATAATACTTAAATTTTAGCAAAAAAATAATTTATTTAGGGATATTTATTCAGTGTGGAGGGAAATAATTTTATTATTGATATTAAAAATTAATAAAAATAATACGTTTATAATTATGGTTTTTATCTTAATGAAGATAAAAATAATAATTCTAAAAAAATTATAATTTAATAATCAGATAATAATATAAATAATATAAATTTAAAAAATTTACTTTTTAATTAAAAAAATATTTTTCTTTCATTTTAAAATAATTAAATAAAATTAAAATAAAATATATATGTTACATTACTAGGAGATTTAATATATGATTTTAATACAAAGAAATTCAAACTTTAAAATATTTAATTTATTTCTAAAAATAAAGAATTTATCTTAAAAGCATTAAAAATAAAACTTTAGAAAAAAAGCATTTTATTTTTTTTATCTTTAATATTTATAACTTATTTTTATTATTAGAATTATTAAAAAATCAAAAAATTTTTCTTGTAATTTCAGGAAAAAAAAGATAATGATAAAGAGTTTTTGTACCAATAAAATAAAATTGTATTTGCTTTAAATAATTATAAATAAGACTATGATTTTTCTGATTTAAATTGTTATAATTGTAAAGAAAAATAGAGAGAGATAATAGTTTTTCCTTGCTCACATTTTAGTTTATGTAGTGAATGCTTTGACTAAAGTTATAATTTAACTAAAGTATGTGGTATTTGTTAAAATTAAATTCAATAATATATTTAAATTTATTAAAATTGATTAATAATAGAATATAAATATTTAATTAAATTAAATTTTTTCAATTATAAATTTAGAAATCCATATAAATCAAAAATCAAATAATATCTATTATATTATCTTATTTAATTAATTCAATTATATTTTAATTTTTTTATATTATTAAATTTTCTATATAAAATAATTAGTTTATATATTTTCCATTTCCATAAAAATATCCTTAAAAATTCAAAGATACGTCAATATATTTTCCTTAAAAATATAATGTATTTTTAAACGGAATTGAATATTAAACATAATTAGTAATTCCACTAGTATAAATATTAAGTTATAATTTCAGTTTTTATTGGTTATCAACTATTGATTCAATAATAATCCTATTTTTATTTTATTAATTTAAATTACTATTTTTCTTTAATATGAAGGTTCTTTTTTTTGTATTAAATTATGTTTTTTAATATCTTATTTAATGATTTATTATATTTTTATTATCTATAAATCATATATATTGTAAAAAAAGATAATAATGTAAAATTATTAACTAGAATTTTATTTAAATTAAGTTACATGAACAAAAATTAATTAATTAAATTGTCATAAATATTATAAGTTCTTTTTTTTAATTGAATTAACTGATTTTTAATAAGATTTTATATTTTTTATTTATTTAATTTTGTAATTTAATTTTATTTTAATCTAATTGTTCTTGTTTTTAATTATTAACCTAAATTTAAGAGAAATAATATCAATTTTTTAAAAATTTATTTATATTTTAAAATTGATAATACTTATTTAAATGTTTTTTAATGAATTTATAAATAATCATTTATATTTAGATTAAAATAATTATATAAAAATAAATAAATTTGAAAATAATTATATTTATAATTAATATAATTATAATTTGATTATATAAATGTAAAATTTAGTTAAAATTAAGAATATTTTTAATAAAAAATTTAATTAAAATTAAAAAGACAAATAATTTAATTAGTAAATAACTGGTTTTAGAAAATATAATAAATAATTAGTAATACTTGATAAAATCGAAAATAATAATTAATTAAATTTATAGTTCTAATTAATAAATATAGATGAATTTATAGCGGACGAATAAAATTTTGAAATTGAAATAATAAAAATAAAAGTAATGAATAATTTATAAAAAGAAATAAAAGATAATAATTAGCTAGAAAAAATAAGTCATATGGTAATAAACTAGTAAAATGATAATTTAATATGTTTATATGGGTAAGATCTAGTTTTTATTTGTAACTTAGAAGATACAAATTAATAAACTAAAGAAGTAGAAATTTTGCAAATCTATAATTAATAAAGATAAATAATAACTATCAAATGGCACGATAAATAATAAGAATATCTATTTATTTTATCAAAAAATTAATTAAATATCTTAAATATAATTAAAGATATTGATTCTTCAGAAATAACAATAAATTTATCTCTTGATTCTATAAATTCAAACTATATTGTTGATTTTACATTTCAAAATTTATTTTCGTTATTTGATATGTCTGATTTCACAATATTCTTTATAGATAATAAAGGAAACATTTATTTCAAGTAATTCAAATAAATTTTATGTTATTATATAATAATTATATTAGGTGTCCTGTTATTTTATCTTCTCAACGTATTTTAACTTAAAGATTAAGAAACCTTTAATAATAAATAAAATGTTTTACTAAGAATTAAAAAGATTTAGGTAATATTAAATATAATTATTAAGATTTTATAAATCAATTATTAAAAAATAGTGACATAAATCTAGAAATAGACTAGGATTTATATTTAGAAATTGATTCAGAAGATTAAATAAAATATAATAGTTATAATTTATAAGGCCCGATAATAATAAATAATAATCATTAAAAATTGAATTAAAATGATAATTTTATTTCAATATTAACTTTACAAAATAACAAATTACATATTTTTGTTAGAATATCTAAATTCGGTTTAGTTGAATTATTAATTAGTGCAAATACAATAAGACCTATCTAAAAAACATAATAATCATAATTATTAGTAATTATTTAATATTAATAATATATAAAGAATGAAATATTAATAAGTGAATTTGAATTTATCAAGATAGATATAATGCAAAATGATGAGAAGGAAGAAGTATAAAAGATATTTTAATTAGATAATATTATCTTGTACAGTCAAAGTAATAAAATTTTCAAAGCTAATTTTGATTGGTTATAAAAAATAGATTTATTAACTGATTATGATGATTTTATTAAAAGATATAAATAAACCCTTGATAATAACTACAACTACTAAATTCTTTATTAAAAAGATTAATCAAATTTTAAATTCTTAGAATTAATAGAGTAGATGTTTTGGATTTGGGATGATTTTGAAATATAATTAATTCCTATATCTTCAACTAATATAATTTACAATTTGGAAAATTCTAATTAAATAATTTAATAATCACTTTAAAATTTAGAATAATTTAAAATTACAGAGCAATAGTTATAAAATATATCTAAATAAGATTGGATAATATTTTAAAATTTATCAAGACCCTAAATTAATGATGATTTAATGGGTAACATTAATGTATAAATAATAAAATAATTTTTATTAGAAATTAGAGATTTTTACTAATAAATGTGAAGAAGAAATTTAAAGCTGTTATAATCAATTTTAGCAAAAGTATTAATATAATTTAATTTTAGAATGATAAATATCCAAAATATATTTAGCAATAATAATTAAAAATTAATTGAAATAAAAAAAAATATGGATTCTATTTTAAATGAAGTAAATGAAGAAAATTTAATTGTAAAAATAAAGAATGTTAAAAATAAAGAGGTATATTATTTTAGTAATATTAAAAATATAATATATTTTATTATAGAAATAAATTTAAAACTTAATTGGATAAATTTTAGAGAAATTTAAATAAAAAAATTATATTAATATGAAAGAATAGGAATTTCTAGAAAAATTTAAAGGAATAAAATAAAATTAGTTATAAACAAAATAAAGTTTAAATATGATAGAGTAGTAAATTTAAGAAGATGAACTATTCTTTAAATAAATATGTGAATAAGAATAAAATAAAATTGAAAATGAAGATTAATATTTAGTAAATTAATATTTTGATTTAACAGAAAAAATTCAAAAGGAATTGTAAAATTTACCATTTATTTGAAAATTGATTTTATTATATGATAATTATATTTAAAAATTATAAATTATATAATTTAAATTATTTGATGAATATTGAAATGAGTTAAATTTAAATGTAAGTTCATAAATTCATATCTAAACAAGCTTTTTTATGTATATTTATAAATAAAATTAAAGAAACAATAAATTAATAATCTAATCAAAAAAAATAAAAAATTGCTAGAAAAAATTTTAATTCTATTTATAAATAATTCTATTTGATTGAATTTAATAAATTTATATTAGATATATAAATGAATTAAAAAAAAATAAATTATAAAATTTATGATGACATTTAATTAAATAGTAACAAATTTATAATTAATAAATAATAAAAATAATCTTAAAAAATTACTGAAAATCAATTAAATAATTAAAATTAAATTAGAGAAAAGAAAAATAAATATTTTAATTTTATAAATTTAAAATATGTAAATTTATATATATTTATTTTGAGATCATATTCATTGTAATTTTATTTAATATTTTATTGACTTTAAAAAATGATTTAATTTTAAAAAAATAATTTGAAAAATAAAAATAAATTATTGAATATTAATAATGCAAATAAGACTATTAAACAAACAAATGTGATCCATTGACTAGAGTTAGATAATTAGAAAAATATTGTCGTGAAAAAGAATTTTGTCTAAAAACTAATTTTGTTGATAACCATTATGATTTACTCTAATACGCATAATATTTAAAAGATATTATTAATTCTTTCACAAACGGATTATCCTATTATTCATTATTTATTATTCTTTTTATTAGGTAATTTATAAAATTAAATAACTAGTGTTATTCTAATTAAATTTTGATAAATAAATTATTTTATATAAAAATAAATATTTTTTTAGAAATTTATAAATTTTTAATACATAATAAAATAATATTTTTAGTCAATTTATAATAAAACTAAATTAAAATTAATAAAATTTTTAAAAATTTAATTATATTATAAAATTAATTTTTATCAATCTTCCTTCGGATTTTTTAATAAAGATTAATGAATTTATTTTAATAAATCCTAAATTCCATAACCGTATAAACCACTAGTTTAATTTATAAAAAATTCTTATTTAATTTTATCTAATTAAAATAATTCGATAATATCATTATCGTTTGGTATTTTAGAAAATTCACATAAATCAACTTTATTAGCAACAATAAATAATTTTACATTATCTAAATCTTGATTTTTCATTAATTCATTAAATGTCTCTTTGACTTTATTATATTTCGATTTGTCTCATATATCGTAGACAAAAATTAAGAATTAAGTATTTTGAGTATAATGATTCCAAAGTGGTTAATATTTATCTTAACCTGCTACATCCCATATGATATATTTATTATTTTCTATTTCAATTTCTTCGACATTAAAACCTATAGTTGGAATAGTTTATATATTTTAATTAAATTTCATCTAATATAAAATTTTAGTTTTTCCAGCCCCATCTATTCCTAATATAAGACATCTATATTCTTAATTTTCCATCTTAAATTATTTATAAAAAATTTATTTTTAATTAATAAATTTCTAATATAATAAATATTTAATATTTTAATTGTTTTAATAAAAAGATATAATTTTGATTAAATTTATAGGATAATATTTAGAAAGAAAGAATTTTAATTATTTTAATTTTTATATTATAAAGGATTCAATTTATAAGTTTTTTTAATTTTAATTCTTTTTATTCTATAATTTCTTTTAATTCATCTGATTAAAGTTACTAAATATCTTTAATAATATCTTATTCAAAAAAATTAAAATTGTTTTGACAAAATTATTAGAAATATTCATTTATTAAAATACAATCTAGAATTGAATTCTGATTTATTAAAGATTATCTATTATCATTTTATTAATTTTTTTATATTTTTAATGAATCTAAAATATCTAAAATACAAAATTAAAAATTAAAATTTTAATTCAAATTAAATTTTAATAATTTAAAGTGAGAATTAAGAATATCGATTTCTTTTCTATAATAATTAAGAATAATTACCTTATAATCAATTTAAGTTCATCTAATTAATTTTCACTTGATTCATTAGTTTAAATTATCTAATAAAAATCAGAATGATTATTTAATATTTAAGAAAAATTTTTACAAAAGTGTATTAATATATAATATATTTTATCTTTTAAAAGTCCACTTTAAACTAATAAAATATTTTTTATAAAAAATATGAGATAATTTCTAAGTATATTAATGTGAATTAAAAATTATTGGCTATTTTAAAATTAAATGTTTGTTTTAAAATAATGAGCTAAAAACATATCCTAACTATTATATTATCTAACATTATCATTTTATATTTTATTTTTTTATTAACTTTGATTTAATTATGAATTGTATACTGAACAAAAAGGATTCAATTTATTAAATAAATTTTAATTTTCATTTTAATTTTCATTACAATTAGATTTAAATTACAGTGTACTTTTTAATTAAATTTGTTTTATAATTCAATCTGCTTTTTCTAATTATTACTATTTATTCAATTCAATTGCATCTTTTGTAAAATTATTTTATATATTTTCTTATATGTTTATAAACTTAATATTATTTTCACAATTATTAAAACTTTTTTGTAAAGGTGATCAATTTTAAATATTTAATTAATTTAATCTCTAATCAATTAATTCCTTTTTATTATATTTAAAATTATTTTATTAATTTTTTAGTTATTAACTTGAATATAATAAATTTTAGTAATTATTAGATTATTTATTACAATTACTTATTTTATAGTTAGAAATAGATTAAGTTTAATCTATAATTTATTAAACATTCAAAGGAATCGAATATGAAATTTGATTATGATAGAAATGATGATTATTGTTTATATTTAATTATAAAGAATTAGTAAATAAATTGCAAGTTGTTTTAGATAATATAGATAACTATTGATATATGTTATTCCAATCAGCTCTTTAGTGGATGTCAGGATTTAGCATAGACCTAATAAGAGAAGAGAAGTCTTTAGAGATAGAATGATGAAACTAGATATTGTCAGTATTAATAAGCTATAATAAATGAGAGATGGTCTAACCCTGGAAAGGACAATGACCGTGCAATAATTCATACACCACCACTCCTAAAGACCATATATCCACCTTATAATTGTATTCTTGTCCCTTTAATAGTTCTGGAGCCATATACAAAGGACTACCTAATTGAGTCTTCATCTTATCATTTTTATTTTTTAGTTGTTTGCAGAATCCAAAGTCACCGATTTTTATTTTTCTTTCTTTTAATAAAATGTTTACTAATTTTAAGTCTCTGTGAATTATGTTCAATCTTTCCAGGCTTTTAAAACCATTGCATAGTTCTATCAATATTTCTATGGTCTCTTTTTCATTAAAATTCCCATGATATAATAATAAAGATTCCAAATTTCCTCCTTCACATAATTCATAAATTAAATAAACATTTGCATCATCTTCTATTTTCTCTAATAATTTTATAATATTCTCATTTTCTATTTAAGATAATATTTATATTTCATTCTTTAAAAACTAATTTATTTTTGGATTTTGTTCGATTGTTTTTTTTTTAATTATTTTTATTGCAACTTCCTTATTGTTCTAATTATTATCTATTCCTTTAAATACTTTACCGAATTCGCCACTATCAATTATTTCTTTGATTTAGTAATTATTTATTTACAATTCCATAATGAATGATTTATATTAATGTTTTAATTTAGTTAAATCGATTATATAATATAGTACTATTTTTTTTATTGCTAAATAGTTGTATAATAATATATGAGTGAATAAAATTTTTATTAAAAATAGTTTTTTAAAATTTTATCATCTATTTAAAATGAAAAAAAAAGTTAAAAACTTGTTAAAATATTAAAAAGATTATAATTAAATGAAAATATTGAAGTAATTTTGTAAAAAGATTATATAATATTTAGTTAAAAATTTGATTTATTAGAAACTTTTGAAGACGAAAGTCTAATATAAATTTTAATTTGATTTCACAAAAATTATTTTGATAGTTTTAACAACTAAATTAATAATTAAATATTTAATTCAAACAGATTTTGTTTAAATAATAATAGTTTGTTATTAATAATAAAATAGATGAATTTGAATAATATTTAATAAATATAATTAGAAATAGAATAAATTGAATCTAGAAATGATTAAAAATACGAAATGAATATTTTTATTAATACTGATTAGTGTGAAATAGAATTAAAAGAGAAAATTTTTTTAGTAAAATAAGAATGATTAGAATTAAGTTGAAAAATAGATATGTTAGACTAAAAATTTGATATTTTAAAAGGAAATGATGATTTATAATTACTATTTTAAGTGGATGTAAATTTACTAGATGATATAAAATAGTTTCAAGACCCTTATTTGTTATTATTTTAAATGGATAACAAAACTTTTTTCAGATCATGTGATTTCAATAATTAAACAATTATTTAGATAAATGATAAATGCTTTTATTAGAATAATATTGGAAAAATAATGGAAAAAATTAAATCAGAAAAACTAAATTACAATACTTTCATATTAAATCAAATTAAACTAAAAAAGTTTATTTCTTCTTCTAAGCTTTTTAATAAAGTATTGACTTTATTTATAAAAAATAAGAATCAAACAAAAGATTATATAATATATTTTATAGAAAAATAGCCTACTTTTAGCTTTATATCATCATTTATCATACAATTAGCTTTTTTTGATCCTATATTATTTTAAAATTTCAGAAAAAGTAAATAATAAATTTAATCAAAAATTGATCAATTTGTCAATCAAAATAAGCAACATAAAAATAATGATCTTTTAAATATTTATAAAAACAAAAGTATGAATCAAACAAATAATTCTCTTGATAATTAAAATGAAGAATTTCATTAATATAATAGTAATAATTTTAAAAATTCTAATAATAGCAGACATAAATATTCAATTAATAAAAATATTAATCAAATTAAAAATATTAATGATTAAAAAAATTAATAAAATTTTATTTATAATCCTTAAATATAATCTAATGATTGTAAAAATCAATTTAATGACTTAATAATTTAGTAAAATATTAATTATTTGAATAATAAATAAGACATAAATTAAATAATTAAGAATAATAGTAATTATTTAAAAGATTGTAATATTAATAATAATATAAATAATAGTAATATAAATATAAATTATAATAAAAATAATATTGAATGTAAAAACAATTTAAGCGAATTTAAATATAATAATGAAATGTCTTAATAAAGTGTTTAAATAAATAAAAGTTAAAAAATAAATTCAGATAAAAATAATATATTGAGATAAGAAATGGAAAAACTTAAATATAAATTTTCTTAAAAAAGTTAAATAATAAATTTAAATATATAGAAACAAATCATAAATGATAAGGAATAATAAAATTTACTGGAAAAGTAAAATTTAGAGTAAATTAAATAATTAAATAAAGTAACTATTAATTAAATAATTAATTAAAAGTAAGTTTTAATATATAGGAAAAATGATAATGATTATGATATTAATTAAATAAAAAAAACAATAATGACTTTTGTGAAAGATGAAAAAGAACTTAACAATAAATTAGAATAGAATAAAGAGTTAGATGCTAATTAAAGTTATATATTTTTTGGTTCCAATGTTTATAAAGAAATAAGTAAAAGTATTCTTGATTTTTGATCTAATAATTTATAGTTTGCATTATTTTAAATAAAAAATATATAAATTAATATTTAGAAAGTAATAAATAAAGGTATTTGAGAAATATATATTTTTATTATTAGTAATTTAGATGTTAAAATTTAATTTATTCATTTTATTACTAATCTCAAGGATATTTAGTTCGAATAAAAAAGTGCAATCGTCCTAAAGATAAATCGAAGAGGAAGAGAAATTAAAATCAAATAATAATAAATATTAAGAGTTTTGTTTGAGCAGAAGAGGTGATAATGAAATATTATAATATGGAGACAATCTAATAAAAAGTAGGAAAAGTGTATTCACAATATCTATAAAATCTCTTCAAAATTAATACATCATAATAAATGAAAGAATGAACCAACTGATAAATTAATATTCAGAAAAATACATCAAAAGTAATATAAAGAAGAGTAATTATTTTTTTTAAAAGAAAATAAAAATATTGGATGCAAATAAAAAGCGTAAGTTAGCAAACATTTCTTACAAAAATTAGAATAAATTCGGAATAGAAGTAGAAGAACAATACTCATTTTATTTGAATTTAACATTAGATAAATTAAGTGTTCATTTTGATAAAGAGGGGAAATATGGAGCCTTACTAGAATATAAAATATGTGAAATATAATAGATGATAAGTGAATTCAGTGAAGAACAAGTGATAAGAGAATTAAATAATGAGAAATGTGTGAGTATATTTAATAGATACTCAACATAAATGAGTAATGTGATTATATGTTTGGAGAGTGAAAAAGAAAAGCAGAAAATGATATAGTTAGTATCAGTGTATAAGTCTTATTGTTATCCAAATATCAGAATCATCCCTAAAGCCAGTTTTGCATTTTAGGCTGATTTCTCACTCAAACATCCACTTTATGTATTTCATCTCTATTTCTATCCTGCTCTTGATTCTATTCTTTCAGATAATAAACTTACCTCTTTCTATCTCACTTCTGATTCTATTTATTATCAGACTTATTAATATATGTTCACCCATGATAATGAACCTATTCATTTGCTTTATAAGCATATTATTAATTATTAAGATAATCCTTAATCTTGTTGTCAAAACATTTAATTTTATCAACATAATGATGAAGATGATGATAATCATAATTAAGTTAAGGATAATATTTATCATTATCAAAATATTTATAAGAATAATAATAATAACAAAGATAATCATGATGATGATGATGATAATCAAGATGCTTTCCAATATTGTGTTATCATTAAAAAGGATAGTCATCATTTCTAATGGAAGCTATGTTCTGATATTCAATCTAATATCAATAAATTTATGATTATTCTTCAGTAATTAATAAAAAAGTATTTACTAATTAATACTCAATTTCCTAATATGTATAGTCAATAATAAAACTAATTTTCAATTAATACTGCTTATGATTTTCTTTAAGCTTTCACTCATAATCAAGACGAAGGAGACCAATAATGTCATGATGATAATGAAACAGATAATAATATAGATTAAATCAATCTTAATAACATTCATATGAAAAAATAAGATGAATATGAAGATATTGATCCTGATTTTAATTCAAATAATTTTGATGAAGATGAATCATCATAATAATTAAGATACAAAGTCCTTTCCTAACTATAAAATCTAGAAGATTTTAGTTAAAAATTGTTAGCTAGACAAAAGCTTAGACCTAATTTATTCGAATTTCTTAAAAATAAACTTAAAATTTTATGTAGACAAAGAAAAAATTATTCAAAAATAAAAGAATGACATTAATTTTATTATATAATATATTATATAATAAGTAATAATTATAAATCAAATAAATTAAATTATTATGGAAAATAATCTATAAGAGTTAGAAACAGAAACTTATAATTATTTAATGGACAAGAAATTTTGTGAATTTGCAATGAGCTCTTTAGTAATTATTTAATTAATAAATAAAAAGAATAAATAATAATAAAAATATAGATATTAAATGATAAATAATAATTAAAATATAGAAATAAAATGATAAATAATAATAAATATTAATAATAATGATAAAATAAGGGAAGAGAATGTGAAGTAATGAAATTAGATTAAAGTGTTGAAAAAGGTGTATTTTTTAGTTAACATCCTGAAATAGGAGATATAATGATATCAAATGTAGATAAAGAGGAAAATTAATTAATAGAATTCAAAGACATTGCAGTGATAAAAATAATTGATGTGAATTAAAGATTACCTAGAATAAATTTGCAAACTGATAGCATGATAAGTTAGAATCAACAGAAAAAGAAGAAAAAGAAGAAAGATTTGATAAAATGGGATACAGAAAATTTACCAGAAATGAATTAAAATAATCCATAAGAATTGGATGTATAAAATCACTAAACATGGGATTAGTTCTAATTGAATAACTAAAAATTTGGAATAAATTTTGATTATAAGGATGAGTATTATACGACTAAGTTAGATTATAATAAAATAAATCAATAACAAAAGCAAAGAGCAGAATAACTTGACTTGGAAATTTAACAAGACAATTCTGAAAACAATAGACATATTCTAGAAGACAGAGGCTTATTAAACTAATAATATAATTAGATTTAATAAGGAAATTAATATTAAGCATATGATGATAATGATGATGATGATGAAGAAAAAATTTATTCAGCTGTCATCGGTTCAGGAGCTTATAACAATTAAAATACATCATAAACTAATTTATAATATTAATCAATATACAATAATAAGTAATTTCAATAATAGTCATTGTAATAATTTTAGCAATAGCAATATTAATTATAGCAGTAATAATAATTATAATAATCATTTTTAAACTCAAATATCCAATAATAGTAGTATATAGACCAATAATAATAATAATAAGATAAAAAACCAGCTAAAAAATAACTTAGATTAGCTAATAACAATTTTATTCCGGAAAAATAAATCAATAATCAAAATTTAGTTCCTCAATAAATCTAATAATAGTAATAAAATTTTTAATAATCATCATACTTATAATAAATTCAATAATAGTAAAAAAATTAAAACGAATAATAATTATTATAAAATAATAGTAATAATAAAATTAAATATCAATAAAATATTATAAATTAAAATTAATTTTTTTAACAAATACCTTAATAATAAAATTATATTTAACAATAATAATCACCTTAAAAATAAATATAACATAATCAATCAATTTTAAATTAATAAATAATATAATAATAAACATAACAAACATAATTTTAAATTAAATAAAGTGATCAGTAAAATCAAGGGTCTAAAAAAGAAACAATGAAGGAAAAGTAAATAATTTAAATAAAATATAAGGTTGTAGAAAAAAATGCTAAATAAGTAAGCTCAAATAGAAAACTATTAAAAAGAACAATTATAAATAATAAATAATACTAATCAAAATTATCAATCAATCCGAGCTAGCAACAATTTTAAAATATTTAACCAAGAATAACATTAATCAATATAATTTCCAAGTGATTAGAATTTTTATCCAGAGAATTATGAAGTTAATGTAATTTAATTTAATTAATTATAAGATAAATAATTAAGCAAATTATTAAAATAACTAGTAAATATTAATAAATAATAATACATATAATCTTAAAAATAATTTGAAATAATGATTTATTTTATGATTAATAGTTTTATATTTTAAATATATATTTTTATTATAATGTAAAATTGTTTAGAAAATATTAATAAAGAGTAGTTGAAATAATTTTTAAATAACATTTATAATTTTTAAAATTTATCTTTACATTTAAATAAAATAATTTAATATTATTTAATTGGCTATGTTTAATAAAGCAATAATACATTTGATGAAATTTTAATTTAAATTTTTTTATAAATTTAAAAAAATAATATGACTTAAACTTAAATAAAATTATACTTATAAGAATTTTAAATACCAGAAGAAATAATAAAAATATTTTAATAAAAATATGAAGAATTAATAAAATTAATGGAAATAGAAGAAATAAATAATTTTTAAAAAGAATTTAGTATTAAATTAGATTAATTAATAGGTGTTAAAATTATTTAAGAAAATGATAAAAAAACAAATTTCAACTGTAATAAACAGTAAATTTTTTTTATTATTTTTTAAACTTTGAATAAAAATGGAGAAATTTAATAAACTTAATTTAAGATTTCAAAAGAAAAATTAATTGATTTACAATTTCAAATAAAATAAATCATTAAAAATATATAAATTAATTCAAATTAATTTTAATAGAAATGAAATTTATTTATTTAAAAATTATACATCATATTCTAGTTTTGGTGAATTGAATTATAATTACTCTATTTTATAAAATAATAAGATTTAAAATAAATACAATAAATAAAAATAATAATTTTCAAAAAAATATAAAAATATTAAATTTTGAATATTTATATATATTAATACACTAATATATATATAAAAATGAAAATTACTTATCGAATAACAAGCTAAAGTTAAGTTATGAAATAGCAATTAAACTAGATTCGATAGAATCATATTTGATAAAATATTTTTAAATAGCATTATTTTAATCAAAAACAAAATAATTATCTTATACTTAGCCATATTAAGAGAAAATATTGACTAAATATTACGGCTGACATTAATTAGAAATATTAGAAACATGGAGAGTTTCAGAAGGAATGTTAATTCCCTTTATTTTCATAAAACCCTTTTAAGCAATAATAGTATTTTTGAAATAGTTAATTTTAATTTCAGGAATATAGGTGAGTTCTTCTGATTACAGCTCGATTTCTCTGTTGTCTAGAGTGAAATACTTTGAGAAGTAAATATTGAGTTTGTTGCCAAACCACATTTTATAACTTAAATAATCCTTTGCTTAGGTAGCAAACAAGATGTTTTCATATTCAATTAAAGCAGAACTCTTCTTTTTGAACAGAATTATTTTTATTATATTACCATAGCAACAAAAAAGGTTATATAATTTCCTTCCATCTATTATGTTTAAATCGATATCTCTGATAAATATCACAGGACTCTTTCTGTTTTACTCCTAAAATTTCATATTTTTTAATTATTTTAATTAGTTAAATTTTTTTAACTTTTTAATACTTTAGCTTAAATTATTATTTTTATTATTAAAATCTAATTTTTCGTACTCATTTTAATTTTCATCAGTATTATTTTCATAAATCAAATTATTATTTATAGTATTTTAATTATTAAACTATTTTTAATAATAATTAATTTTTTAAAATTTTATCTAATTTTTATCAGTAGTTTATTTTAAATCTTATTAATTTTTATTTTATTTTTTATAATTATGATTTTAGCAAATTAAATCTTAATTAGTTGGAAATTTTCTATTATTTATAAAATCATTATTATTATTATCATATATAACTTAATTGCTTTAAATATTATAATTATAATTAATATTTATTTATTAACTTTAAATATTAGAATAATTGATATTTTTTTACAAATTTTATTTGAATTAATCATTTTATTAATCTAATGCTTATGTATTAGTATTAGTTTCATATAAAACATCAGTAAATTACTTATTAAACTATTATGAGGAATTAAAGTTAAATTAAGTATCATATAAATTTTGATTATTCAATAAATTTTATATTTTTTTATCATTTATATTTGTTTAGATTTTATCATTTTAACAAGAAAAATAATTTCAATTATTAGATGAAATTATATCGTTTGGATAAATTTGATTAAAATTATTTTTATTAGAATCAGTTTAATTTTAGTTTTAATTCTTTTATTCTAAATTGATAAATGATTTAGTTTATTTTTAAAAAAATTTGTTATAATTAATATCTGAAAATTTTCTAAAATTTTTATTTTAATTTTAAGAAACATCTATATTTTAATCAATAAATGGTTAAGATAACATATTTTATTATTTTTTATCTTATCTTCTTGTTACCTAAATTTTATTAATTTACTAGTCTAATTATCGCAACGAATTTTTAAACTATTACTTTAAATGATTGTTTTTTTATTATTCTTAAATTTAAAAATCTTCCTCCAATCTATCTTAATCATTTAAACTTAAATCACTTTCATTATTTTAGAAAAATTTTTTTTTTGGCTTTTTATTTTCATTTTATTATTTTTAGGAAGCTGATTTGAGTGATTATTAAGTTAATTTTTTTGATATTTAACTTTCTAATTCAGTATAATCTAAATAAATAAATTTTTTTGAATTTATTCATAATTTATTATTATAATAAATTCTTAAAATATTTTTAATATTATAATAGAATAATAAACCTAAATTTATTGATAATCTTATCAATAAAATTTATTAAAACAAAAAATTATTATAAAAATAATTTATAAAATTAAAATTAAAAATATATCAAAATATATCATATAAATCCAAATATTTATATTGAAAAATAATTATAATAAATTACCTATGCCACTGTTTTTATTTTTATCAATTTTTAATTACTAATATCTAGCAAAGAAAATCTAAAATTTGCTTCCATCTCCTAAAATTTCATTTCCACATAAATTCTTTAAAGCTTATTAAGCAGATTAAATAGATTCCATTTAAATAAAAGCTTTCCATATTTTTGCTTTTTCAAAAATTAAAATCTTAATAATTAGAAAAAAAATATACTTTTTCAACTTTTCCAAATTTAGAAAAAATATTATAGTAAGAATCATGATTTATTAAATTGCTATCATAATTAAATAAGTTTATAAGTAGGACTTTACTAGGCTTTATTTATTCGTAATCATTAAAGTTTCTCTTGTCCATTTATTTATTTTGTGATATCATATTTATATTATATTATTAACTATGATTCAATTTTTAATTTTATATATTAATACATTAAACGACAATATATTATAAAATTATCGGATATTAGTTTTTATATTAATTTATAAATAATAATTATTATTATATTTATTGAATTAAGAAATATATCAATTAAATGCATTTATTAGTAACTGTTGGAACTACTTTATTTGAAGAATTAATAATCAAATTAGATGATAAGAAGATTTATAAATTATTAAAAGATTTCGGTTTTACTAATTTGTTTTTTTAAATTGGAAAGTAAATAATAATAATAATAATAAAAATAATTTGTTTAATATATTAAAATAAGATAAAAATTAAATAATTAGAAAAAACATTATTTATAATTTTAATAAAAAAGTGGAAAATACGAACCAAAAAATTATTTGGAATAATATAAAAAAGAACAAGTAGAAATAAAAAGATTTACTTTATTAGATGAATTGATAAATAAAAGTGATTTAATAATATGTCATACAGGTGCTGGAACAATTTTGGAGTGCTTACAAAAAAATAAGAGTATAATAAGCATAGTAAATGAAATATTGATGGATAATCATTAACTAGAACTTTACGAAAAATTAGTCTCCACTAAATAGATTTTGGGTTTGTCAAGCACGATACAAATAAGTGAAAGCAAATTAAGAGAATTAATAGATTAAAGTTTGAAATAAAAAATTAAGGAAGATGAAAAAGACAGTAGGAAAAAAAAAGAAGTTGTAGAATTGGTGAAAATATTTAACAAATATTTATGACTATAAGTTAATATATAATTAATAAATACTTATCATTAACAGTTATGAGATTTATAAAAATTTAATAAATATGTATAATTCAGTACTATTTTAATGTTTATAAAGTATTAAGATAACTTTTATTAAGCAATTATTACAATTCTTGAATTTCAGTTTATAATCTATACTTTTCAGCCTAGTTTTCCTTCCTTATTTTAAGAATCAATTCACTTTTAATAGACAACTCTTAATCTAGATCAATCATTTGTTCCTCTTAATTCTTTACCTTTTAAAGCAAATTACTATTTTGAAACTCTTTTTGCTTTATTTCTATTTCCAGAATCTATAACTATTCCTCATAATTTTAAATACTTATTATCAATTCCTACATTTAACTACTATCTTTTTATTTTTTATTATTCATTATTTCATTTTCTTCTTTTATTTTCTAATCTTTTTCCAATAATTACTATTATTATATTTCAAAGTTACTCTATAAATTAATTATTTTTCTCTAATATTATTTTTTGTCTTCTTCATATTATTATATCAATTTATTTTATTATTCTTCTTATTCTTTTTCTTTTCTATCTAATTTAATTAATTCCTCTTTTTTTTAATTTAATTCTTATAATATTTCTTCATTGTTTTATTCTAAATCTTTAATAATTCTCTTTTAATATATTATTTTTTATTCTTAATCCGAAATTAATTATTTAGTTGTAAGAAGTTCATGTTAAACCTAATCATTTACTTAATAGAGCTGATCATTTTTTTATTTAAAATTTGAAAGCTCTTTTTTAATATCTGATAATTATTAAATAGAAATTAAGATTTCACTATCTCAAATATTAAGAATTGATTTAAGATCCTCAATCTATTTATTGAGTTACTTGATTTATTTATTAAGTTATAAATTATCTCTAAAATTATAAGAAAATAGATTACATTTGATATTAATCACTTTAACTTTGAATGAGTAATTTATCCTGCCTCTAAGAAGAAATCAAAGAATTAATTTGATCTTCTAAATCTGAGATTTGCTATTCATAAGTATTGATTTAATCCTTGAATCTTCTTTAAATTGACTTATTTTAGTTGGATAGAGAATTTGTGATTTCCTGTTCCTAAATTTTAAATTGCTATTATTAATCTTCAATCAGTTTCTAGAATTTAGCCTATTATTTATTCAGTTAATCAATATATTAAACTTCATTAAGATGAAGGGCATCATTATGTTTAGAATAGATTTATTGTAATTATTTATTATGTTCTTCAATTAGTTTGTTCTATTAATCTTGTTAAATTCTAATTTGTTTTTATAATTCAGTATTTTATTCATATAATTCGTCTTATTATTATTTATATTGTGCAACTTTCTGAGTGTACTCTTAAATTTTCTATTTGTACTTATTTTATTCTTCTTATTGCATCAACTCATATCTTTGAGTTTCTTGCTTCATTGCAATCTTCTGTTCCTCTATTCTATTTGTTAAATCTGTTATAGCTTCATCTTTCCATCTTATTACTTCATCTTTTTTCTCCGTTTCTGTCTATTTTCTTTTTCTTTCCTCAACTTCACTTTTTAACTCCTCTATTTAATTATGTTTTTCTTTTAACTTATTTTGTAGTTGTTATATTTAGTTTTAATAACTCTAATATTAATCTTATACACTTTCTTCAAATTATCTATTCCTTTCTTCTAATTAAATTATCATTTTTTCCTTTTAATCTGAAAATAAATTTTTAACTATTTCATTTATTCTTTAGTGAATAAATTCTTAACTAACTGTATCTTCTTTCATAATGTTAATCAATGAATCATCATACACTTTTTATAATCCTTCTTTCATTAAATCACTTAATTAACTTAACCTAGTCTCATAAAACTCTTCCATAATATTTAAATTATTAGTTAACAATTATTATTATTTTCATAAATATATTTCTTATGTGATAATTTATCGTTATTTTAATTATGAAATAAATATAAATAGTAATTCATTCTATTTGTAAATGACATAATTTAAAAAGTAGATTTTTAAATGATGTTTGATCTTATTAATATGATTAAAGATTGCAGACTTAGAGCAGATATTATATATAATGTAATAATGATTAATGAAATTTTTAACAAACAGATTCATAAAGAGGGATTATTGATTTGAGGCAAGAGTAATCTAGATTTTAGGTTGATTATTAAAATTAATTTAATTGATAATATTGGGATATGAATGAAAATCTCTTTTAATAAACTTGATTAAGAGATAAAAATGAGAGAAGTTAGAAACGATGAAGGGGAGAGCGAGTAGAGTGGTATTTATTTCTTAGAAAGTGAAGATAGTGGTTAGAGTTGGGTTATTAATTAGAAGGAGAAGTGATAAGGCTTTTATTGTAAATATCATTAGTTTTATTAAGAATATCATCAGTTTTATTTAAAATATTATTAGTTTTTTTATAGTCGTTAAAAAAAATATCAAGAGTAAGATTAGAGATAGATAAGTCTCCAAATTATTAAACATGACTATGCTTTGTGGTGTTTTAGAGGAAGAGGAATTATTGTTAAAAGGAGTGAAGATGGAAATCAGAATTATAGGAATCTATAATAAACTATAAAGAAAAGACATCAGATAAACATGAACCTATATTCTTGCCTTGTATTTCATCTCCAGGATAACAATAACATGCCCAACTCTCCTCATCCTTATTAGCAGCACTGACAGCATAAATATTAAGATTTTTGTTCAAGTTTTAAACCATACTAGCAGCAAAACAAGTCTCAAGATAGAACACCATTTTATTATATTTGGCCATTTGGAACATCTATGTAAAGATCCGTAAGAGATCTTACTCGTATAGATATTAAGAAGGAAAAGCAATAAGTCCAGGAGCTCCATGATCACTAAAGTAGATAAATAGATTATCATTCTAAGTTGAGGGAAGATCTAGCAACATTCGTTCAAAGTTCTCAATATTTACATCTGCACCTTAGTAATCTATTTTGCAACCAAAATATACATCTTCCCCTTCTTTATCCCATGATGCTTTATTAAATAGTTTTCCTGGAAAAGGGTTCTATTTGTCCATTGCCACATCATTGTACATCATTACCTTTATATTTTTTTTATTCATACCTTTTTTTACTAACATTTGATACACTCCACATACATCTGATTGGTGTCTGTAGTTATCATAACCTTTTGATCCTGCTACTATTACAGCATATTCATCACATTTTATTATTATCAATAATAATATCCATACTTATATCTTCATACTTTATTATTTTATTATATATATATCTAATTTAATCATTTTTCACTGCAGTTATATCTTTCTTCTACTCTAATTTTATCTATGACCATTCTAAACACCTATTAATTGATCTGATTATTGTTATTATTATTATTATTATTGTTGTTGTTACTTTTATAATATTTATTAATGTTATTAAATTTATGTTATATTATTATTGTTGTTTCTACTATTGTTATTTAAATAATTTTAGTTATTTAATATCTAAACTCACTGATTTGGACTAGGATTAACTCTTTCAATTTATTTATTATATAATTATAATTATAATAATATTACCTTAAATTATGACCACTTCTATTTAATTAATTTTGTTATTGCTAAAGTTATTATTAGACTAGTTATTATTACGTTAAATTCTATCTGTAATTTTAATCAAGAATATTTTATTATAACGGCTATTGAATATTATTTTATATTGTTGAAATTCCATTATTCATTAGTTATTAAATATTAACATTTACATGACTTTAAATTCCACTTAAAAGATTTTAGGACATCTATTGTTATTATGATTATAATATTTATTATGATTATTATTACTGTATAAGTTATTACTAGTGTTATTGTAATTATGATTATGATTATAACTATGATTATGTTTATTATGACTATGATTACTACTATAATGACTAAGATTACTACTGCATTTAGTGTGATTATTATTGTTAAGTTTAAGATTATTAAAACTATTATCTTTACTGCTAACTGAGAATTCATTATTATAACTGAACTGAAACCTGTCTTCCATTATGAAACTATTATTAAACAACACTGATTTAAGGATTTTGAATGGCCCTTTTTAGATGATTAGACTAATTTTAAATAGCTTATATAAGATGACTCTACTAATCAAAAAGCTTCTTCCTTTTTGATAAATTAATATTCTTCTTATGTAAAATATCTACCTTTTCCTAATAATGTCTTTTAAAAGGGAATGCCAACGATAAACTCTCCAATGGCCAATTTCCCCTATCTTATTCGACACTCTAATATCCCATAGATACTGTCTTTGAATTTCTAAGTAATTTCACTACCCTTTCATTATTTGCCCTTTTCATTTCCTATTCCTCCTTCACAATCTTCTTTAATTCCAATACACTCTCAAAATTACTGCTCATCAATACCTTGTAAATATTTTCTACGCTTTTTCTTTCTTTTCCAAATACATTTACATCCACTTTATTAACCTTTTCTAAAAATATCTTGTATTGATCTCCTTCTAATTGTAAGTCTACTTTGTTCTTCTTTGTTTTCAATCCGATTCCCATTTTATACTTATTTTATCTCACAAAGTTAGTCATCTCATCACATATTATATCAATCAAGTCATCTTAATCTTTCATAACATTATTGTTCAACTGAGGGTTTATCTGTAGTAGATCTATCACATACTTATTATTATTTGAGCACTCTTCTTTAATATGAGACTTATTATTATTATAGTTATTATTATTATTATTCATATTATTAATTTGGTTATTGCTATTATTAGTATTATTATTGATAATTTAGAATGGGTTGAAGTGAATAAACGAAGGGAAAAGGAAGAATTCCTGAGTTGGGATAAAGATTTTATCCATATCAATAACTTTTTATTAAAAAGCAGTTCTTAATATATGAACATACTTGTGCTGCAAAACCTGCTCAGTTGCAATAGAAGTAGGGATAAGTAATTGACTATTAAGAATATCTAATATAAAAGTCCATTTATTACCATATTTGAGTACAAGCTAATACAAAAGAAAGTAATGATCAAGAGTCCAAGAGAAATGAGATTACTTGGTAACTTCACTTAAATTTGACCAATCTCCTTCCATTTTGAACCTATCATCTCTGATTTTCATTACATTGTTTTATCGATAAATGTATTAATTTTCGCTCAAATAAGGTATGAAATTTAATAGTTCAACAACTCCATTACTCATCAATTGATAATGTAAGTTCATCTCATTTTTCATGTTGTTTACTAATTATAATATCAGTTTCTTACTTTGTTTCATCTACAAATCATTTATCATCACTTCTACTGAACCTGAATTATAACAGTTCAATTAATCTTCTTATTGTTTGTCAAATACCTGTTAATTATATTTTTCTTTTATTATTTCATCATTGAAGTGCAAAATATTCTTATCTTCATATAAATTCAGTATTCCTTATCCTTCCAATGTCATTTCAAAGTTCTATTTTAATTCCTAGTTACTATTTATTATATTATTTATATTACTATTAATGTTTCCATTAGTTAAATTATTATTTATATTATTATTTACACTATTATTATTGTTATTGTTGTTGTTATTATTAAAAATATTATTTTAATTTATATTAAAATGATGTTCAATTTTTAACAATTCATTTCAATTATCTATTTACTTCAGATATTTAACATTAGTGAATATAAGTTTATTAAAGTTTTAAGTATTTAAATCTAATTTGTTTTTAAAGTGTTTGTTTCTTTAATAATTAGTATTATTAATAGAGGGTTATTATTAAATATTGAGATTATTTTCTAAGATGGATTGATTATTATTATTATTATCATTGTTGGACTCTGACCTTAGAATCTTTTCTATTTAGAAATTAGTAAAACTCTTGATTTCTTTGTTGAAATTGACATGAATATTTTTAGGATATTTGATAAGTATTTTTCTGAACTAGTTGTATAGATTGAGTTAATTGAGTTTATAAGATGAATAATCAGAATATGGAATAGATTAAATGTAAGGAAGGAGTTTAGAAGGCACATTAGTTTGAGTTTAATTGACGGTCTAAATATTGTTGGAATTCTGATTAAGATTGTTTGTATTTTGATTAAGATTAATATTATTCTAATCCCTTTTTTTAAAGACTTGTTAGATCATAGTGGCCATTTCTGAAGATATGAGTTGATGTAGCAAATCAAGCTGCTGTTTGTGAATGTTATTGCTCTTTATAATTTTCTTTATGATGTGACTGAAATCAAATTTAACAGCTTGCTTCTGTCCTCTTTATTGTCGCATTTCATAACTTGCAACCTTCATTTCTTCTAGCACTATATCCCATTGTCTGTAATTCTAACTAGGAAATCGACTCGGAAGAATCTCACTCCTATTTTTCTATATTGTTTCTACTAATTTCAATTTTTTGCACATTATTTCATTCACAAATATATAATCCGATTCTCCAATTTATTACTAATTTTGTTGATATGTCCTATTACTGTTTCTTTATCCTTTTTATATAGATTATATTAATAATTCTTTTATTTTTATTTTATTTTTCATTTTTACCTACTTGTTATCTTCCATCTACTTGAATTCTTTGTATTTATTGTTGGTTTTACATCTTTTTTAATTTCAATCAATATTTATTAATTAATTTAATAATTATTAAATTTTTTGTATTAATATTTAATTGATTATATTTTTACTAATTTAATATTATTACTATTATTATTTATATTATGACTTTAATTAAATATAAAAAAAACATCTATTTTTTAAAATCAATAAATAGTTAATTTTTTGATAATTAAATCTACAATTCTGTATCATATATATTCTAAATATTTTTAAAATACTAAATATATTTTGCGATAAATTAATTTAAAAATAATTATTATATATTAAAAAAAATAATAAAAATTTTGGATTTAAAATATTGGTCTTCCCAATTATTGTTTTGATAATTTAACAATTAATTTTGATGAAAATTTCAGGTAAAAAAATTAAAAAAGTCTAATTATTTTTATAAATAACTAATAAATATATTTTATATCATTATTTATATGGTTAGTAATATTAAATAATATTAAATTATATTAATATCAATGGTAATAATTGCAATAATAGGATAAAATGGAGCAGGTAAATAGAGTGTAAGTAAAATAATTTAGGAATTAGATTCAGAATTAAATATTATAAAGATTGAAAAGAATTAAAAAATAAATGATTAATAAATGATAGAAATATACAATTGTTATATAAAAAATGTAGTTGTTTATCCTATAACGGATTACAAGTTGTATTAAAAACTAAATAAAAGAAATACTATAATTTTGTTAAAAATAGATTGTCCTATCTTATAAAGATATTAAAATCATGTTAAAAAGTACAATAAAGAGATGAATTTAGAAGAATTTATAAAGATGGATGATGAAGATTACTTTGAGGAATTTAAGGATTATTAATAATTGTGTTCTTTGGCTAACATTTAAATAACAAACGATAAGAATTTGGAATAATTAAGAGAAAAAATAAATGAGTAGAAAGAGAAGTATAATTATAAAAAATAAAGGGGATTATTTAAGAATATTAAGAGAATTCAGACCAGATTGGGATTTGTACTTCATGAAGATAGCAAACATTGTGAAAAATCGGAGCAACTGTATGAAGAGAAGAGTAGGATGTGTGATTGTGGTGGGATAAAGAATTATCAGCACAGGATATAATGGCACTCCTTAGGGTTTAACTAATTGTTATCAAGGTGGATGTCATCGATGCAATTCCAATGAGCCTTAAGGAATCAATCTAGATCGATGTTATTGTCTCCATGCTGAATATAGTGCTTTGCTTGATGCAGGTAATTAATATATTATTTACAATTATTATAATCATAATTATTTATATATTAATTTATCACAAAATTAATAATAACTATAATTATAATAATTGTATTAATTATTAATAACTATTATATTATTTAATATTAATAACAATAATAACTTTAGGATCGAATCTAAAAAAGGATTTCATCTGTTATACAACTCTATATCCATGCATCTTCTGTTCATCTAAACTGATTGGAGCAGGTGTAGCCAAAATTATTTATTAAGAAGATTATGATAAAAATCAAACTGCTGAAATCATTTCCTAATCTGGAGTTTAACTCTCAAAAATTGATGCTACAAATTATCTTTTTTGATGATAATTTATTTATATTTATATTTATATTTCACTCTAAAACTTCTATATTTCTTAATGCTCCATTCACTAAATTTTTACATGTCTCCATTATTTCTCCTCCTATAACCATTTCATCTAGAATTCCATAAACTTTGTGAAAATTAAATACTATATCTAGTTCACATACATTTCCAAAATATTAGTCAAGTACTTCTACAAACAGATGAATGAACTTAAATTATATTAATATAATTTTTTCATTTATTAATTTTATTTTTTTTTATAATGATTATTATAATTATCATTATCATTTATTTTTATCATTATTTTTATGCTTACCTCTAAACAAGTTAATTCATTATCAGTTAAATCAACACATATGGCAAAAAATAATCCTGCATATCTTTTGTATATTATTTTATAATTTCTAAACTAAATTATTAATTTATAAAAAATTACTTCTAAAAAATTGGTGTGTCTTGAATCCCTATTAACAATAAGTCTATGAATTTCATTTTATAATTTAATTTTCTCATTTTCAGCATATTGAACATACCACTTTGAAAGTCTTGTTTTTCCTTGTCTATTTTAAAGTAAAATAAATCGAATCTTAAATATTAATAATAAAAATACCATTTGAATACTATAAATAAAATTATTATTATTAAATTAATAAATTTATTGAAATATTAATAAATTTTGATATAAATAATCATTTTTTGTTTTTTCTCCTATTTTTTATTTTTTCTGCTATTTATTCAGCAATTTATAATGGACTCATTATGAGCTCATTATTTTCAGGTTAGTATCTTTCGATAATTTTTATTTTGATTAAATCAGTTTATTGATGCTCATAAAATTTTATTTGCAAAATAAACATAACTTTCTACAATCGGTTTTGCTTGGATTGGAATTGAAAAAGGTCTTGGTTGTAATATAAATTATTAATTTCTGCCTAAAAGATATTTAGTTTAATTAAAAGATGATAATAAATGAATAATAATGATAAATGATAATGAAAAATGATAATTATAAGATATGATAATGATGATAATACCCTGATATCTTTCTAATGTAAAGCTTACTACAACTTGACATGATCAAAGTTATTTAATTGGGGATCATAAGTGATGACAACCTACATGTCATCATTCTTGTCACTTTCAATCTAATCTATTACATCCTTCATGACCTCTGAAGTTCGGTTTATCATTTAATTTCTTTGTTATTGAATGTACATAATCAATTATACTAATTCTCCAAAGTTTATCCAGAATCCCACCCCTTTTAGTGACTGATCATATTATTATTTCATCTACTTTTTACTCTCTTCTTATTACTTTATTAACTAATTATCGTACCTTCCACCTATTATTATATTCTGAATAATTAACTTCTTACTTTTATTATCAAATGTTTATTCTTTTTTCCAAATAAAACGATAGAAAAGGCCTGCATACATGCCTTAAGTAGGAGTCATTGATAAGTCGATTCTTATTTTTACCTAGTTTTTATCGAAAAGTCCATATAACCTTAAAAATTCAAATAAAGTTTTGAATTTAACATCTATTAAAAAGTCAATTAGTTTTACATTCTTCCAAATTTTTTATTTGAATAAACTTTTGATTTCTTCTAAATTGTATAATTTTTGTTTATTGTTTTCTAAAATTTAAATGAATTTATCTACAATTACTGGATCTAAATAATCAAACTATTTAAGTAAAAAATTTTTATAACTTTTTTTAGAATTTTAATTGTGTTTATACATTTTGATTTGATTAATGAATTTCAAAATTTAATCCTACTTGATTGATAACTCCTAAATAAAAAGATCTAAGAACCCAGTATGGTTAATGACAATTTCATAAACATCATTGGTTATAAATTTTGAAAACTATCCTATTATTTAATTTGCTATACTTATTTATTCTGCTTCAAACTAACTTTCCAACTAATAATAATACTAGTCCTTTTCTTGCATCTGTTTCAAATTCAAATTTTCATTTTGTTAATAAACATAATCAAAGTTTAGAATTGTACCATATTTGTATGAAATCTAACTATCTTAGTTCTCAATTTGGTTTTTATTATTAATGTTTTTATTTTCTGACTGTAAAATTTTATTAAAACTGTATCTTTTTATTTCTTAAAAAGACGAATGATTTTAAACGAAATTGATCCAAGACTAAATAGGATTTTGAACTAATTCTATTAATCCTCCCTCTTAATCCAAGAAAATCATTTATTATAAATTGTCTTTATAGATGGAGAAGATTTCTTTTATAATTAGATTGTTATTTGTATTGGTATTTTAGTTAATTTAATTGGGATAGCTGCTTTTCCTGGGATTAGAATTGTGAATATATCTAATAATATAACATGATGATATGATAATTAAATGTGATAGAAATAAATAATAAATGTACCTGAGGATATTATAGTTATTCTGGAAAGGGATAACATTCACAATATCTAGTTCTACTACAGAGTGATATTTAAGGATATGTTTGATTTTTTTTTTAAGATAAGACTGCAACTTAAGTTCATGATGTAACTAGACTTAAACATGGAATTATGATTGAACATTAGTGTAATTCCTTTATTTTAGAATAGACTACAAATTATACTCACTCATAGACTTATTAATCTAATGTTTGTGAGTAGCAATATCAGAATAATTAATCTGATGCAAGTAACTAAGTCCATCTTTTCTGAGATTAAACAAACTTTGCATTAGATTCATAAACTCATATGAATCTCATCTGTTGAGAATCTATTCAAGAGACTATTTAAATGCCTTATTGTAATAATACTTATTATATAACTCTTCAGCAGAATATCTCTTCATAGGATTTTTTTAAAGCAAATTACGAATAATTTCCTTAATTTCCCTTATTTCAGAAATATCTTTAATCTGATTAGTCTTCTATTGAGAATGACTATACTGTTAGATTAAAACATCATCAAAATCAGAAGGAAAGATTGAGTCCTTCTTGAGTTTAGTAATGGCTTCTAATCTCTCTTAAAGAGTCTTCATATAATAGAACAGTTCAAAAATAATGATGCCAAGAGAATATAGATCAGTCTTGCTATCATATTTACCTGTCTCTTATTGTTCTGGACTCATATAAAACTCTGTCCCTATTCCTACTGATAACTAGTTATCACTCACAACCTCATTATGATTTATCGCAACTGTATTATTGCTGTTATTGTTTACATTTATTGCTAATCCAAAATCACCTAGTTTTACATTATCGTGTTGATCCAGAAATATATTTGCTGGCTTTAAATCTCGATGAATTAATCCCTTCTTGTGAATGTAAACTAATGCTTCCAAAACCTGTTAAACCAATTTTTATTTAAACTTGAAAATATTCTTTATCTTTGAGTTATTTTCTCTAATCAGTTATCCATGAGAATCGAAATTCTAAGTTTTTATTATATCACACAATGTCTTTCCGGAACAATATTCCATTTAAATGAACAGAATCTTCTTTATATCTTGACTAATTTGCTAATCTCTTTTAGATTATCTCTATCTTTGTTTATCCTTTTATTCAAATTTATTAAATTTATTTTAATGATAATATTAATTAATATCATCTTTATATAAAAATTATAATATTTATAATAAATAAATCTACTTCCTCTTCTTCACTCTCATTATCTTCATCATCAATCTATTGATTTTCATTATTAGATCGCTGAAATTCAATTTCTAAATAGTTATTGTTATTATTCTGATCATCAAAATTATCAACATAAATATCATCATTTTCACTAGTTTCATCCTATTCGTCATATTCATCTTCATACTCTGACTCTTCATACTCCTAGCTTTTATCACTTATTTTACTGTTTTATGATAAATTAATATTATCATAATCAGTTTCTATCCAAGCTTAAAAGTATCTCACTATATTTGCATGACTTAAACTTGATAACATAACTACTTCATTCATTATTTTATAATTTTTATACTATTTTATTTTTATTTTTTTTATTGCATATTACTTACCATCTAAATTATTTTGTGCTAAAAATACACAACCAAATCCTCCACTTCCTAATTACTATTCATTACAAAAATCTTATAAATATCTTGATTGTTTATTTATATTACTATTATTATTATTATTATTAAAATTCTATTATTATTTATCTATTTAATTTTTTATTTCACTATATAAATACTATGAAGAATCATTTTACTTATTCATAATTAAATAATTAAAATCATTTTCCTTCTAACTACTATCATTTATGCTATTTTTTTAATTATTAAATTGTTTAATCTGTTTTTCTTTTTTATATGAATCCTATTAATCAGTAAAACAAATTTTATTTTAATTATTATAAAAATCATCGTGATATTTTGATTCATCATCTTATTAATCTATTTCAATTTATTAAAGTTTTAATTTTTCTCATCTTATTTCTTCCTCTTCTTATTCTTTTTTTAATTTTTTATTATTCTAATCAAATATTTCAACTTAACCTTATACATCTAGTAATAATAATGACAGAAAATAAGTAACATTTTTAGTTTCTTTTTATTAATTATTGTTAAAAATTTGAAGATCTATAAAATCATGTATGAATTTTATCATCTGTTATCTATAGTCAGTTTGATTATGATCTAATAATAAATAAAATTTAATTTTTTTACCGTATCCTGTTATTTTAAAAACTATTCCACTTTTATCAAATGGATATTTCTAATCAATATTTATTTATAGTTTTATATAATACTCTTATGATTTTGATTTAATTATAACATTTATTTCTTGTTTCAAATTTTCCTCAAGAAACTAATTTATTTTTGGATAATTCTTTATCTAAATATCTTACTTAATATTTATCAAAATATTATTACCATAAAAATCATTTGTAAAGTATCCATTTCTTCTTATAGATCTTTTATTCTATTTATTAATATATTTTTTTAGCAATTTTTTATTTTTTCGGAATTTTAATTTTTATTTATTTCTTCATATCCTGTCTTTTTAAAAATATCTAAATTTGCATTAAATTGATTATACTCTTCTTAATAATTTAATAACTAATCATTATTTAAATTATTTAAAACACTTAGATTTTATTCTGTTTTTAATGAATTAATCATATTGCTACATTAATTATTATTTTCTACTTTCAATTAATCGCTTATTTACATTATTTCCTAGAGTTTATTATTATAATTATCATTATAAATATATTATTTATTATTGTCGTTATATTATTGATTTTAATTATTATTTTAATATTGATAATTTAAATAATTATCTTATTAAAATTTGTCAGTATCATTCTAAAAAATCTAATTCCCTTTAATAGAAAAATTATTATTTGCATTAATTACATCCTAAATTTCAAAATTATTTTGATGGACTAATTAAAAAACATTTTAAGTTGAATTTTTAATATTGTTCATTATAGGTTTTATAATATTATTTTGAATTTTACTATATAATATAGATTTTTTGTGACAAATTTTTTATTTTTTTTATTTCTGTTTATTTTTTTATATGAAATATTTTTTTAAAATATTAAAATTATTAGGTTTATTAAAAATATATCCTATAATAATTCCTGATGAAATTCCAAAAATAAAAGCAATTAATATATTTAAAATCATTGATAAATAATTATTATAAATATGTTTATAAGTATTTATAATATTTCAATATATTTTCCATAATATAATAATAGAATCATTTCAATCATTATTTTACTGAAATAAACTTTAATATATTATATAATAAATCATATTAAATCATTTATTATCATAAAGTATTTCTTAAGATAAAAAATTAATTAAAGTAAGAAAAAAATTATTTGATTAATTATAAAATGAAATTAATTATAAAATGAATGAATTATAAAAAATATTAAATATAAAATTAAATAAAGATTAATTCTCTTGGATTGATAAATCTATTGATAAGTTAATATTAATAATAAGAAATCATTAAAATAAATATATTTTTAAATATTAAGTAAATAATAGTTAAATAATATTATAGAAATATAATGCTAAATAAGATATAGATTTAATATATTATCAAAATAATTTCCCTCCAAAATTAAATAAATTAATAAAGATAAATATTATTAAATGATAGAAGTATAGCCTAATAATGAAATATCAACTTCTGAAAGTGAGAATACAAAAGATGAATTAAATAAAAACAGTAAAAAAATAAAGAAGATTTCTAAAAAACAATAATAAGATATTTAAGCAAATAAAGCAAATCTTTTGTTAGAATGGAGAGATAATTTGAAGAAAAAGATAAAAAGTAGTAAAAAGATAGGAAAAGAGACATATTAAATAGTAGAAATATAAAATAGTATAAAGGAAATAAATTTAGACAAATACACTTAAGATGTGCATGGAATATTTATAAACTTAAATTGGATTGATGAAAAAAAATGTCTCAAACAAATAAAGGAGATTGAGATATCTGATAAGTTGATAAAAAATGGGATAATTTTTGTGTGGACTGAGAAAGAATATATAAGTGATGTGGTAAAAATGATGGAGGAAAAACATTTTGTCTATGTTGAGAACTTTTAAGCTGTCATTTTGAATTAATCTAAAGCTGAACAAGTAGTTTCTAATTCATTATCAAAAGTTAAAAAAAAAGCTAAGTAAAACAAAATCAACTAATTTTTTGGATCTGCTGTTTAGAATAACAATAATAATGTTAATAACAACAATACTAAGAACAATGATGATTTGAATAATTTATCTAAAGTAACTGCAGTAGAAATCTTTGACAATTCCAAATACACTTACTTTAGAAAGGCTAAAAAAATTCTCTTCATGTTTAGGAAAGTAATTTTTTTAATTCATATTTAATATATTTTATATAATTTATATGGCTATTTATATACTTGTTTTCTTATTTTCATATTTTATATTTTACTTAAATATTATTTATTTAGCAACTTCCTAAAACACAACTAGAGTTAAGACACCAAAGAACTAGTGATAGCATTTTTACCTTGTTAGAAAAATAACAAATGAATATTCTTTGTAATTATAAATAATTAAATTTTAGAATCTGACAGATATTTAAAAGAATTTGTGTATAATTTAATAGAAACATTGTTGCCTAAAGCAGCTTATTAGAAAGATTAAAGTTTCAAGTTGATAGAGCTATTTAGTGATAATGAGCCAAGAGAAGGATGGTTAAAAGTGTATTTAAAATGATTTATTGATAATTAAATATATATATTATTTAATATTCTACTCATTTACTTACTATTCAAAATATATTCAATTTAATGCAATAAAAAATCCATACTAATAAAGAATTAATTGACAATCATTTCAGAAAACATTTAAAAAATGGATATTAATTTATAGACAAGCATATAAATTATCCTTATAAAATTGAAGAATATGATAAGGATTTTCAGAATATCATAGGAAGAAAGTAAATTTACTTTTAAATAACATATTTTAGATTGAAATTTAATTAAAAAATGCTAGCCAAAATAGCTATTCAATAGACAGAAAATTTTAAAAAAGATAATTAATAAGATTAAGCTATGAGTGTTGATATATTAAAAATTAAATAAGAATACAAACAAAGAGAAGTGTAATTTTTGTAGAATTAATAGAAATATATATAGAAAATAAATTAAGATTTTGAGTAGAATGTATTGGAAAAATTAAGAAATTATTTGGGATAAATAAAGAGTAAAGAGGAGTGTAATCAGTAGGAATTTAAAAAAAAAGACGTTGTTGAAAGTAATAAATAAATTAAAAAATAAGAAAATAAATAATAAATGAATAAAAAAATGAAATAAAATTAATAAAATAGAGCTTGAAAGAGTTGAAGATGAAGATGGAGAATATTATTAGTTTATTTTATAGAGATTAAAGAGCAACTTAGAGTAGGTGGAGAAGTACAAAAATTTAATGAATCGATTTGATGAGAGTCTAGATTGCCAAATAAATAAGATTGAAAGAGAGAGTGAAAAAATGTTTAAATACAAGGATTATATAGAAAAATAATCCTAATGATAAATAACATAAACATAAATTCATCACTATTTATCTGTAGCAATGAACTTTGCATAAACTAGAGAGTCCTTCTGAATTTCCATATTAAATAAACTCATCACAGCAAAGTAAAGTACCAATATCAAAACCAAAGGTAACCAATAATATATTTATGAATTAGTTGAATCTATACTGCCACTTGAACTCTATGTTTCTAATAGCATTCTTTATTTCATTCTTATTTCACTTTTATTCACTGTCTCTACTTTATTCTTTTCCTAACCATTATACTTCTTTTAAATGTTTATTATATATCCTACTAATTACCTCTCATACAATTTTTCCATTTTGTTCTGGAACTAATTATTATTTAAATAATAATAATGATTATAATGATAATTATGATAATAATACATTTTTTATTAGATCATTAATAATGTCATAGAGTAAAGCTCTTTAATCATAATTAAGTTAAGGTTCAAGTTGATAAACTGAAGAGAGATAGAAGACAAAAAGATGGGGCTTATTTAGAGAAGTTTGTTTAAGAAGATTAAACATTTGAGAAACGGTACAGATATCTTTCATAAAAAGTTTAATTTAATTGAGATTATGAGAATCAATAGAGATAGTTTAACTGGAATCATATTTAGTTATCCTCATTTTATAATTCAAATCAAACTTATAACTATTTGTAAACTCTTCATTTACACAACTTTCTAAATCCTTATTGAGAGAATACTCTTGATGACTTGAGAGATCGACTAATTTCAACTTGTCCTTCTCTTCTTCCATATCTATCTCATAATTAAGATATTTTTCCTTCCTAAAAGAACTATATAAGTAAGTTCTATCTCGAAGCTCATTTTTATCAGCATTCTCGAAAATCGCACTCAAAAAGCAGTCTTCATCTTTTTTGTTCTCACAGATACTTGTCTTTACACCGAAATTCTTACTATTTTTATTCTCGAAGTCTCCCAAACTTTCACTTTCTATTAAAAACATATAGTTCATCAATATTTAATCTAATATATTCCTTTTTCCATACTTCTCTATTATCTTTTTAGAATTTATATTTTCTGGTTTTATTTATTAAATATTCAAATTATATCTTAGTAAATCCAACATGTTCTGTTCATTAAATATTAAATTATCTGCTCCATCAAAAATAAATTTTATTTGTTTTAATTAATTATTTAATGCTTGTTCATTAGAACTTTAAATATAAGAATACTAAAACTCTTTTGTTTCTTAACAATATACAATTGTTAAAAAGAATAAAATGCAAAATCTTCTTTAAATATAAAACATTGTATAATAATAATATTTATATATTAGAAGATATTGAGAATATAAAATGATAAGGCGTAATATAAATATAAATATAAAATGATTAAATTAATATTAATAAATAAAAATGATAATGATAATCAGTGATGAGTGTGATAATTTGATGAAAGGAGATAAAAAGTAGAGTGATGATTTTTCTTAAGTCTCCTTTTTCTAGTAGAATTAGATTTAATGGTTTTTAAATCATTTTGCTGATTAGTGATAATATCAGCATGATCCTTTTACCTTTTGGAAATTTCTGAATGTCTAGCTAATAAGTCCTCATGACTCTTCTTAATCTACCTCAGACTTTCTAATACTATCTTCAACTAAACATTCACTTCCTTCCTACTAAGGTTTTCGAATTTCTTCATTAAAGGATCAGGTTTATCATCTAATAAATCTGCAACCCTTTACATTAAAATCTAAACTTGTTTTTCAATTTACTCATTCTTCACATTCTGATTCCCACTACTTGTCTTTATCTATTCAAATGAAACTCCTAATTCATCTATTTGTTATTATATTATCTTCAATTATTCCTCCATGTTCACTTTTATCTCATTTTACAGTTTTTATTAATTTTATTATAATTCTTGAATTTACTCATTTTTTTATTTGTTATTATTTGATATAAGATTGTGTTTGTTATCCAACTCAGCATTCCTTACATTTACATTTTCAAACTTATTCAATAGGTCTGCTATTTTTTCTTTCATTTGAGAAATAGATGCGAATATTTCATCTTTTTTGATAAACTCGGCTTGAGTGTTTATGGTTTAAGTTTAGAATGCTTCATATTATGTATTTTTAGTCTCAAAAGTATTATGAAGTATAGAGTGCATATTAGTGATTTTATCCTGCTTTTATTTCTGAAACTCTTACTTCTTTAGAATATCATTGAGTTATTCTTTAATTGATAAGAGTTCCTTATTAATTTCAAACTTGACAAGATTATCATTCTAATTTGATCTAGTAGATAATTCTCCAATTCTATTGAACTGTCTCTACTGTTCCTTCTCATGTTCTTTACCCCTAATATTAATATGGGTCAGATTGAATTTCATCTATTCTTATAATTAAAGGATTCCTCCAAATTATTTTTTTACTTCTTGTAATTCAACTATTAATTCATTTTTACTTATCAAATCATCCAGTCTCTTTATAAACTATTCTTAATTACTCTTAACTCTTTATTAATAATCAACATCCATCTACAATACTTGCTTTTAATATTAATTTTATTATTGTTTCATCTCTTCATTGTTTGACTATATTTTACTTAATTATTAATTTAGTTCTTGGATTTTCTCATCTATGTACTCTTTATTATTCAGTTCTTTCTCTATTTCTTTTATTTTCTTATTTTCATTCTCATGCTTCTCATCTAGTCCTATCTATAAATCTTTTATTTCATCTCCATTTTTCTTAACTAAACTCAATTAACTTTAAAGTTATTTTATTTATAGTTTGAATTCAGTCACTTAATCGTTATCTACAACTTATTTTTCCATTCTAATAGTTTATTCTTCTATTTTTTTATTTTATTCTTAAGATAACTCAGAAATTTAATAGGTGACCTCTTAATTCTGTTTCTATTATAATTATTCAATTTCCGTAGTTTGTTTCTTGATTTATTCTTAATCGTTCAACATATTCTTTATATGTTGTTGTACATTTAAAATTTACAAATTAACTTCTTTTTTGTATTGATCATATTTATAATAAATATCTTAAATTTAATCATTTTTCTCAGTTTCTAAGCTTTTCAACTTATCGTCCATCCTTTCTAAATGTTAATAAATATCTAAAATATCCTTTGTATTCTTTTTTATTAACTCTTCCATATCCAAGTTTTTTTTTTCTGTTTCTTGCTTAAATTATGCTTGAATTTCTAATTTCACTTATTCAACTATTTTCCCTGCATTATCACCACATTTCAGCATTTTATTTCGTAAAAACTCTCTATCAACTTCTAATATTTAAATTGCATCAGCATAACATTCTACAGGATTTTTACACTTCTTTTTATCATTTTTTATTACTATTAATAATGTAATTAGCATGATTATTTAAAATTTTATTTTCTTCATTTATTTTTATAATAATAATAAATATTATAATCATTTATAAAATAATAAAATATTTTATATAATATTAATATTCAAATTTAATGATTTAGGTCAATCATTTAAATCGTTTATTTTTATGAAATAATTTTAAAATGATTCTTAATCAATTACTTGTTCGGAATTGCATATCTTTTAGAAGATTGTTTTAAACTCTTTTTCATCTGAAATATCATATCCAATTTAATCCATGAATTTTATAAAATATTCAAATTCAATAATTTCATTTTCATTTTTTTTATTTGTTATAATTTGTTTTAGCTTACTCATATTGTTGAACATTTACAATATTCCTTAAATAGTAGTAGTATTACCCTAATTTTATTATAAAAATAATTACCAATTAATTATCTAATTCTGTTATAAATTATTGAAATGTTAATAAATGATCTTATCACTTTTTTTGAATTCCATTTATAAGTATAAATAATATATAATTTTAATCACCATTATTATTTACCTCATCAAATATCTAAATTAAATCATTTATATTAATTTTCTAATCATTTTTATTTTTGAAATGATCAAATACAAGTTACAATTAGTTTAATATTTCATCATTAAAATTTATACTATTCATTTTTGACTTATTATATTATTTTTTATTTTTATTATTTAAAATATTATTGTTCTTAAAATTTTTATATAATAATATAATGAATTATTTTACCAATATAATATGATTATAATATAATAATATAAAGTTAAAAATCTAACAGTTATTTATTTAAGAATAATTATTAAATGTGATTAAAATTATTTTAAGAAATATATATATTATATTAATGAGAATTTCTAATTATTTAAATTCTAAATGAATTGTTAAAATAATATTAAAATTTACTAAAAAATTATCATTAAAATTATTATATTACATTATACATAATGATTTAATTAAGATCACTATTAAAAATTAATCTAAAAATTATATTTAAATAACTTTTAATTTATTATAAAATATTTTAAATATTCAAAAATAATATAAATATAAGTAAATTAAACGTAATATAAATTAAAAATTTAAAATTTTTTTAAAAAGGATTGTTGAATAAAATTATATTTCACTGAAATATTATAACTTATAAGAATATTTAAACAATAATATAAATTAGTTTTAATTATAACAGAATGACAGGTCTTTCTGCAGCAGATAAAGAATGTATGTTAACATGTAAATCTTGCTGTGTATAAGGAGTATGCAAAGTAGATGATATAAGTAAATGTCTCCTTAATCCTTCAACTGATTTTAGACAATTTCTATATTTTCTTTATGCTATTGCTATTTTTATTTTTGGTTATCCTTTAATAATAAAATTAATAGATATTATTATGGTTTCTAAACCTTTTGGAATGAAATATTCAATCTACGAAACAATTTACATGAAAATATTTCAGAATTCTATTCAAAATAATGAAATTGAAATTATATGATGTATTTTAATTATAATTAATATATCCTTAAAATCAATTAAAAAGTGAATTTGTAGTATATATCTAAGTGATAGCTTATTCAATATAGACTGCTTTGCTATATATCTCAGTATCTGAGTCATTGTCTTTTTTAGAAAAGTAATTTATGATGTCTTCCTCTTCTATTTTGAATTTTTAATAGACTTCGTCAGTTAAATATAAGAGTAATGTTTACTCAAATTTTTGCATTTTTTCCATTTCATCAGTATTCTTATTTAATAATGTCACCATAGTCTTTATAACATTTTGCAATTGTTAACTTTTTAATAATTATAATTAAAAATCGAAAATTTCAATTATTTTTTATTTTTCTATTATAATTAAAGGAGGCATTAATTTTTTAACCTCCTATTATTATTGATATCCTAGTTAATAAATAGCTTAAACATTTTCATTGTTTTCTTCCATATAATAACTTATAGAATCTTCTATTTATTAATCTGAACAACCAATTTTTTCACACAATAATTTTTAATTCTTTTCTAATAGACATTATACTCCATCAATAAAACTTATTAAACAATCTACATATTATTCAAATTAAATATCTTTTAAGCTTCTTCTTCTTATTCTATTCTTATTATTTAAATTTATATATTCATTTTCAGACAAATAAACACTTTATACCATTATTTTCTCCAAGCTACTCATTTTTATTATCTTTTTTTAATCATTTAAATATAATATCTTAGTTTCTTTACATATTTATTCAAGTTTTTCTTACATATTCATTTATTCTTGATTATTATTTTTATTTAAATTTTATAATTCCTTATTTTCTTTTTCTTCTTCTTATAATTTTTATTATCGGTTAAATATATTAATATCTGATTCTTCTATTTCATTATTATTTTTATGGATAATTTTCCATAAAAAGTAAGCAGCTGTAGTTAGAGCAGTTACTGTGATTCCAATTTAAAGGTGTTTTTTGTTGGTTTAAGAAAACTAAAACATAATGAATAAATATTTAATAAAAATCTAATAAATAAATATAATATAGAATATTATAAATATGTCTTATAATTGATCATGTTGCCTTTTGCCACAAGATAAGAATGTTGGTTGAGACAGAAACTAAAAGAGCATATATAGGATTAAAAAGCAATATTTAAACAGGATTGGAATGTGCAATAAATGAGGTGAGTTCATTAGCTAACTATTGAGTGTGCATAGAATAAAGATGAATGCAACCATCTTCACATCCAGACACAAGATACTAACTGCAGGGAGTGAAGGAGATTTATAATGTTAATGACTTGTCATTATTATGGTTCATAAACTTATTCTTAAGTTTGCCATCAAAAGAATCAAATATGAATATCTATCCATCAATAGTATTAGCAGCAAGATAATTACCATCATTGCTAAACTTGATAACTCTAATTTCATTGCTTTCAATTGACCATACTTTGAATGCTCCTTCCTAATATCTTTTAGCATCGTAAAGTCTGAAATACACATAATAATTCCCTTAATTATTCACACTATATCCAATGCAGAAGATGCAGCCACTCTAGTCAAACTCTCCACTTACTGCTGTGCACTTCTTTGAACTTAAGTCTAATTCTCCTAATGGCAAAGAGCTATTCTTCTGATTTAAATCCCAAATTCGCACAACTCCCTCACTTGAGGTGCTTAAAAATTGATCATTCTTGTAGTTTAAGCATAGACTTTATATTTCGCAATTGTGACCACTGTATATTTTTATTATCTCATTATCATGGATTGACCAGTAGTATATTTTATCTATCTTTTAATTTATAAGTATTTACAATTTAATTGAGATACTATTAAAATCGCCTAGTTATTATGGCTAAATTTTATTAAATCTAATTTATGATTTTTAAATGGCAATTTTTTGAATTTCCTATTTAATTTAAATTATCATAATACTTTGCTGTAAAAATATCATAAACCCACACATAATTATCTGAGCATAGACCTAAATATTATCCATCATCAGAAAATGATATCGCCTTTATATTTTCATGCTATTTTTATTTATTTATTTTATTTTACAAATTCTTTTATTATTTTAGATGTCTTAAATTTCTAAACTGATTAGTCATCATAAACAAACAAGCTATCTTCTATTTCCATCTATTTATATTACAATAAACAATATACAAATTTATATTTTATATTTTTATTAAAAATTATATATTCAAACTTATTTTATAATTAATTTCAACATACATTATATTAATTATAATTTAATTATTTTTATATTAATTCGTTTATTAAATAAATATATTTTCATTTTTTTATTATTTTATTTTTCCTATATCTTATTTTTGGAGAATAATCATTTTCATCATTATTAACATCTTATTTATTTTACAAGATTTATTTATTATATAATAAATTATCTTTAGCATATATTTTTTTATCGAATAATTTAATAATTTATTAATATTTTATAGAATCTGATTCATCATATACTAATTTTTAAATCATTTATTCTTATTATGATTCTTATTATTAATTATAAACATAATTTATTATTGGACAATCATTTTATTAAATTTAATTATCTTATTGAGACATTACATCTAATTGTTCAAGAATTTATTGATTTATTTAAAGACCATTTAGTCCAAAATTGTTTAAATAATATTCGCATTATTCTTCATAATTTTTAAAAACGACTTTTTCACTTTTACTTATTTTAATTATATTGTTACTTTCAATACCTCCAAACAAAACTTCTAAAATAGCAGTTTTTTCAAGATATTAATATTATTCATCATAAGTTTAAAATTTAAGATTATATTTTTCAATCTATTAAGCCTTCTGAATAAAATCTTAGTTGATACTTTCAAAATAATTAGAAGTAATTCTATTTTGTTGGAAAAATTGAAAAAGAGTTTTAATTATTTAGAAAATATATTGACTTGTTAAAATAACAACAATGTCTTTGTTATTTTTATTTTGATGGAGAGTATAATATAAAAGATGAGAGATAAGTTTTTAATTTTAGTCAAAATAATCATTTTCTGAATCACCAGCCAATAAAGTCATTACATTTTAATGAATATTGTTAGGAGCTAATTAAGAATTAGTATGACATGAATTACAAGATTCTTAATGAATAACATTATGGAAATAATTAAAAGAAGTCATTAACTTAACCAAGTTGGCTTTATAAAATAGATTTTAAAGATCAAGGAGAGTATTAGCATTAGTGATTCTGAATATTTAGTTTGCTATGGGATTTTCACATAAATATAATTTTGACTCCATTAAGGGATCACTATTGAGCAAGTAATTGTAAATAGAAGTTGCAAGAATGTGGAGATGTTGATTATGATTAAAAACTCAATGAGAATCAAATTCAATCCTGTTAGATGGTTTAAGAAGACATTTATAATAATCTTCATAATTCTACTTCTCCAGCTTTATTTTGTATTCTGCGTGTTTATAGAATTTTTCCTTGTTTGTTTTATTATCAACCCTATCATCATGTCTAAAAAATTCATTGTCTAACACTGCTTCATCTTCTAAAACTAAAACGTTTGACTTTTTTTCTTTCATTAAATTTATCAACTATTCTTCATGATTTTACTCCATGCCCATTATCCAAATATTCTAATTAGTTTTTACTACTTTTAAATGCACTAAGTATTTTTCAAAATCAAAACTAACTAATTATAAATTATTTTTTTCTTGCTCTATTATTTCTTATAAATTCATATAATAAATTAAATCCTCTATTTTTCTTTCTTTTTCTAATATTTATTTTAATTTTACAAAGTATTGTGAATCTTCATCTATAATTTTGCTCAAATCTTATTGAATACTTTCAATATATCTTGGATGCATTTGAACTATATATTTTTGCAATTCATTTAATAATTAATCAAACAATTGACAACTTTATTAAATTTTAACTATTCAATTATAATTAACAATTGTCATTTTAATAAGTTTAACTAGGCAATCAATATTTTATTTGAAATTTAATTAAATTATAGAGTGAATTATTTGAGTATCTATTTAGTGTCCAGAATTAATAAAAGTTTAGAAAACAAGTGATAAATAATTAGGTTGATGTGAATTAATTTAAGAAAACTTGAGAATTTTGTTATATTAATCATTTAAAATTAAATTTAAAAAGTTATACTCATTTTGAATTTTAGAACAAATATAATTGTTGCGCATTTGATGAATATGAATTGTATTAATTTTAAAATTGAATAAGAACTTGTATTTGAATACCTTCATATTGATATTATTTATATTCTTATAATATAAATATAATAATCATATATAATTATAAATATTTCATTCTTCTTCTTCCTCTTCTTCTCCGATTCTACCTTCATATTCCTCATCGTCATCATAGTATTAATCTCTTCTATCTTGTTAAGCATTTGGATCTAAATTTATTTGATCCTCTGCATTCAGACTATCACAATCTGTATTTATCGCAGTTAAAAGCCTTTCTTTTAATATTTGTTTTGAACTGTAGTCAGGTAATTGAAGATTAAAAAAACAAGTATCTGCCTTTGGAAGAGCCTTTAATTAAATTAATTTATAATAATATGATGATAAGGTGATTATTTATTATAATATAGATAAGGTATGATAATAAAAAAATAGATAATTTGTAAAAATATTTTATAATAATAAGGATAGATTACATAATCTTTTTAAGAATTAGAATAATGGGTAGCTGGCTTTAACATGAACCTAGTCTGAGTTCTTTCAAACTCCTCGTCGTTGGTAGGGAGTCGTTCTTGACCCCAACAAAACTTAACAAACCTAATTGACTCCATGAGATTAAGTTCATTAAGAACTTACCAAAAGTTTATAATTAGAGGAGAATCTTCAGAAAGTCCTTATGCGTATCTAGTATGTCTTTTAAGCAGAGCAAAATCAATTTTACTTTTGCCTGCAACCCATACTTCCATATCATAAGCAGAAATTGTATTAAGAAGTGGTTAAGGAATGATTTATAATAAACCTTTCCTAAGAGCCAGGACCTGTTCCTCATTTTCATTAATTCTGGCCTACCACATCATGTGAGTGTATTAAGACAAGTCATTGAAGTGTACCTTCTTCTTAGAACCTTGAGGCACTAACTCAACCATTTACTTATTGGATAGACTCACCACATAGTTTTCACTGTAATTTTCCAAGAAGTCCTATTCGTTATCACACAATCTCAGATATTTAATAAAATCAATAAATCCTTTATCAACCTCCTCCATATCACTCATATTAACTTCCTATCCAACCAATTGTTTCCAAAACAACACTGGTAGATCCAAAGTTAAATGCACTCCAGTCCTGATACAACAACCCATCAACACTCCTAAAAATTCAAATAATTATAATTAATAAGTGCTAGTAGCAGCAGGATTTATAATGAACTTGTCTAGTCCCTCTCCATATTTTGCCTATTGATTAGGACTCTCTATAAATAATCCCAATTACGATTCTTTACCTTATAACTCTTTCGAGATGTCTGCATAGAATTATCTATATGGACCTGTTTCACCCATTACATCTTCGCCTTGGAAGACAACTTCGAAACTAATAAATGGATCTGTGCCTTTAGGTTTGACAGGTCTTAATTAAGAAGCATGAACATCTTAAATCTGTTCAAACGCCTTAATGAATGCATATTATTGTTTGGAATTTAACTTGAGTCTTTCTAATTTAACTTTAGGCACGTTTGTTCTTTCAACTGCAGTCTTATGCAAAACATTCTAAGCAAGGTCAACTCTAATGGGAGTCATCCATAAATCTCGATAGAGACTTAAATAAGAACCAATATTCATTAATAATCCTTCTTCTCTCTTTGTACTATTCTCAATGTCGATATACTCTAGAGTCTCACTAATAAGTTTATTTAACATCTTAACAATTTCCCATTAATATCTAACCTAATTCAGATCCAATCTCTTTAACTCTTGTTAATAACTGCTACTACCCAATATCATCTCTTCCTCCATATTTATTGTCTCCTTTATCTCCACTCCTAAAGTCTTCTAATCTTTTGGAAATCTAATACTTAATCCACTGTAAACTAGTACATTCTTTGTCTCTTTGCATAATTCTATTTCTATATATTTTTTCAACTACTTTATTTAATCCACTCCTAAATTTATATTGTAATCTTTATTTTTTTCTAAACCGCTTTTTTATAACCAAAAATCGAATCCCATATCCTATAAAATTTAAAAACATTTTATTCCATTACCTTCATCTACTAGTTTTTATAATTAATTTATTATTTCTTCATTTTTTACTTAATTAATCACTTCTTTTTTGAGTAGATTATTATTATCATTATTATCAATTAATCTTTTTACCAATACTTATTAAAATTATTTGTATCTAATTTCAGGAATATTTCTACCACAAAAGATTAAACACTCCATATTGTAAAACTCTTCATTAATCCAATAGTTTATTTGTTCTATTTCTTTATTGTATTGAAGAATTAATTTATCTTCTTCTTATTTTTTTTGAATTTTGTTGAGAGCAAAAGTTTATTAAGCATTTTTATCATATTTGATTTTCTTTTCTTTTTTAATATCTTTATATTCCTACTTTTTCTGAGCAGACTCAATGTTAGCAATTTGAGTTTTTAGATTTGTGAGTTAATTTAACTTAGATTCCTTAATAGAGAGATAATAATTTTAGATCAATTGATGAATATCGTGAATAATTTTTTCAAATCTTTCCTTTTCTTTCTTATTCCTCTTGGTTGCTATTTCATCAAGATCAGTTTTCTTTTGGTCATTATTATTTTTATTATCATTATTATTATTGTTATTTAGATGCTAAGTCATATAATTGGCAGGTCTTGGAGAATTGCAGATTTCACAAACAGTATTTTCCCAATTGTTTTCAAGAGTACATACATCACAATTATAAATCTTATTGACTTCTTCCTATGATTCTTAAGGTTATTCCTACTACTATTCTTTCATTTCGATTTCAATCTATTCCCTCATCTTCTCATCTATATCTAACTCAACCCAGCCATCAAGGATAATCATAACACTTCTACTTTGCTCATGCTCTAAATTAACAATGTCCAAATCAACATTCAACACACGACTGTTATGACTCTTTAGAATATCCTTAATCTGCTTATTTATAAATTCCACTGACCATTCTCTTGGCAAATTTTCTACATATATTATTCTATCCCACTGAATGTCCAAACTAATCTATTATTTTATTTATCCCTTAATTTAATTCGCTAAATTGTTCTTATTTCCTAAGTATTATAAGATATTAAACAACTCAGCAAGTTAGTATAACCATTAGGGTCCATCACGATATATTGAGTGAATGTTTTCTTGATTATCCTTGAAGTTGCTTAAGATCAAAGCACATAATTCACACTCTTATTACACATATTAACTGACCATATCCGACATTGACCCATTCTTTATCTTTGAATCTACTTGCTTTACTAATTAATCAAACAACTCAAAAGGTACAAACTGTTTCTATAGATGATCACTTTTACTTGTCGATTCTCCTAAAAACCCTATCAAATATCTGATTTTTACAATCATTCTCTTCAACTAAATCACAAGTTGTTGTTTAAGCACCGAAGGAGTTTTCAATCTATTGTAAAGACCGGTCAATACTTTCATCAAAGTATTAATAATTTAATATCCTATTTCTTTATCTTCTAAGTGTAATAAAGCAGTAGAAAATTAGTCTAATAACCAATTAAATAATCCCCATTCTTTAGGTACTCCTTATAATAAGAATTGCAGCTTTGTGTCTTGTTAGTCCTGCATGTATGGAGGCAGAGCCTATTTTATTATATTAATTATGTTTAATATATTTATAGGTTATTAATTTCAAAAATATGTACAATATTTTTAGAATGAATAATATTTATTGAATTCATAATTATTAATGAATTAATAAAATAAATTAAATTATAATTACTCCGCTATTGAAAATATATTTGACTTAAGTATTGATATTATTGAGTAAGATAGGACTGAGATTTTTTTTGATTTCTTTTCCTCCTGAGTAATGGACAATAACATTAGATTCATCCTCGAAAAACTTAAGTTCACTGTAGCCACATAATTGACTCTCTTTAGTAAAACTTATCACCAATCCCTACAAGTCATCATCTTTATTTAAAAGATCTTTTAGCTGAATTGCTTCTCCTTCCTTTTTTAAGTCCACTACTACACTATTCTTAGATATTATTTCAATTATCTACTAAGACAACTCATCAATGTATTATACCACTTGCTAACAATATTCATTATTACTATTTTTAAACAATCTATGCAAATATGTAACTATTTCTGCCTATTTTTCTAAATTAATACAATCTTTATCTATATTTAGCCATCCACTAATTTAATCATTCTTAAGAGTTTTTTCAGAATAATAAAATAATAGTTATTTGAGGTGAATATGATTTGAATTTAATGAAATCTGATTGTTTTAGATATTGTAGAGTTTAAGTATAGAATTTCTAGATGATAAACTGATAAGATGATTAAAAGAGGAGAATAATGATGAATAGAGGGTAGACTTTTTAAATGAGAAGGTATTAGATATTTAAGATGGTTTGAGTTATGTGATAGGGAGGAAGAGAGTATAAAATTAAGATTGATAATGATCATTAAATAGGAGAAGTACAGAGTTGGACTTAGTTTCAATAGCGAGTACTTATGCTGGTAGATGAGTGAGAAATTGATTATTCATATTGTTAAATAAAGTGTGGAAAGGTGAATAGTTCTTATTAGATAGTTTGCATAGCACATAAGAACCTAATTATAATTCTTCAACAGATAAAGTTGACCAATCATGATTTTAATCAGGAAGAATCACTCCTGAAGGTAATCTATTCTCACACATAATATAAGCAACTTCAGCTGCTCCATTCTAATTCCCTATTCTCAATGGTTATCGAAGTTATTCAAAGAAATCTTCAAATTCGAATGCTTTAAAGCTACTACGAGTGTAATCCATTAACTTTGGAATTATGTGTTTCTCCCAATACTTCAACATTTTGTGTTCTTGAACTGACTGCACCACTTCTGTCAATCTTTGCTCATAATTACTTTTCACCAAACAATATTTATCTTCCTTCCAATCATCACTCTCTGCCAATTTACTTTTGCTTCTCTTTATACACACCTTCTCTTCTTCCTTATCCATTACTAATTTATAATCTTTCAATTCCTTTTTCTGTTCATAAAATCTAAATTCTCCTTAATTTTTATCTAATCTATCATTTAATCTACCCCAATTTTATATAAAATCTCTCTTAATATTCCATTCATTATTGTTTTCTGATTGCTTAGTGTTTTGAATGAGTTTATGTATGTATGACGATAAAAGTTGTGGTTAATCTTAGATTAGATGATGATTATGATTGCTAATTACATCTAATAAAGACTTGATGAGAATAAGAATGGTAAAAAAATGAGATTGATATTTGTGTTTATTTGAATAAGAGTTGAGTTATTGGTCAAGGAATAGATAGATGGAGATGAGAGATTTGAAGGGTAGTTAAAGGGAAAGAGA
>Ga0315908_10000193_pt1 | contig 49832 bp, 63 predicted proteins | sample LakEriMetagenome_12_FD_203520 | JGI IMG/M metagenome (GOLD analysis project Ga0315908, IMG submission 203520) | Freshwater fungal communities from buoy surface, Lake Erie, Ohio, United States - Buoy 4 MA124 | ecosystem: Environmental > Aquatic > Freshwater > Lake > Lake biofilm | place: USA...
GCGACAATGTGACGATGGAAGTCGCATTGATCTCGCCGATCGCGATGGAAGAGAAGCTGCGCTTCGCCATCCGCGAAGGCGGCCGCACGGTTGGTGCGGGCGTCGTTGCGTCCATCATTGAGTAAGAGGCTAGTCCGGGCGGCGCGCGCCAACGAAAAATTGCGCGCGCGCTACTCGAACAGGGGATGAATTCATGAACGGCCAGAACATCCGCATCCGCCTCAAGGCGTTCGATCACCGCATCCTCGATGCGTCGACGAAGGAAATCGTCTCGACGGCGAAGCGGACGGGCGCGCAGGTGCGCGGTCCGATCCCGCTGCCGACGCAGATTGAAAAGTTCACGGTGAACCGTTCGCCGCACGTCGACAAGAAGTCGCGCGAACAGTTCGAAATCCGTACCCACAAGCGTGTTCTCGACATTGTCGATCCCACGCCGCAGACGGTCGATGCTTTGATGAAGCTCGATCTTGCTGCCGGCGTCGACGTCGAAATCAGGCTCTAATTGTAACCGGGCACCTCTTCATCTTGAACGTGCCCCAGTAGGATAAAAACATGCGGTCAGGTGTCATCGCACAGAAGGTCGGCATGACCCGCGTCTTTACGGATGCGGGTGAACATGTTCCGGTCACAGTCCTGAAGCTCGACGGTTGCCAGGTGGTTGCCCACCGGACCCAGGAGAAGAATGGCTATACGGCCATGCAGCTCGGCATTGGCCGCGCCAAGGTCAAGAACGTCTCCAAGGCTGAGCGCGGTCGCTTTGCGGTTGCGCAGGTCGAGCCGAAGATGAAGCTGGCCGAGTTCCGCGTGCCGGAAGACAAGCTCATTCCGGTTGGCGCTGAAATCACCGCCGATCATTTCGTCGCCGGTCAATTCGTCGATGTCACGGGCACGACGACCGGTAAGGGCTTTGCCGGCCCGATGAAGCGCTGGAACTTCGGTGGTCTGCGCGCCACCCACGGCGTGTCGGTCTCGCATCGTTCGCATGGTTCGACCGGTGGCCGTCAGGATCCGGGCAAGACCTTCAAGAACAAGAAAATGGCCGGTCACATGGGTGTTGACCGCGTCACCACGCTCAACCTTCGCGTCGTTCAGACCGATGTCGAGCGTGGCCTGATCCTGGTCGAGGGCGCCGTTCCCGGCGTTGCCGGCGGCTGGATTTTCGTTCGTGACGCCATCAAGCGCGCGCTTCCCAAGGATGCGCCGGTGCCCGGCAAGTTCCGTCTTGCCAATGGCAATGCACAGGCTGCTGAAGCAGCGCCTGCTGCATCTGAAGAACAGAAGGAGGGCTGAGCCGTGAAGTTCGACGTCACGTCTCTCGACGGCAAGTCCGCAGGTTCGATCGAGCTCAATGATGAGATTTTCGGTCTCGAGCCCCGCCAGGACCTCATTGCCCGCATGGTGCGCTATCAGCTCGCCAAGCGTCGCGCCGGCACTCACGCGGTCAAAAACCGCGCCGATATCGCCCGCACCGGCAAGAAAATGTACAAGCAAAAGGGTACGGGCGGCGCCCGTCATGGTTCCGGCCGCGTGCCGCAATTCCGTGGCGGTGGTCGTGCCTTCGGTCCAGTTGTGCGCTCGCATGCGCATGATCTGCCCAAGAAGGTGCGCGCACTTGCTCTGCGCCACGCTTTGTCTGCCAAGCTGAAGGATGGCGGCATTGTGATCTGGGACAATGCCCAGCTCACCGCGCCCAAGACCAAGGCTTTGCGCGATCAATTTGCCAAGGCGGGTCTCGCCTCGGCGCTGATCATCGACGGTTCGGATGTGCAGGACAATTTCGCTCTTGCCGCCCGCAACATTCCGCAAATCGACGTGCTGCCGATCGAAGGCATCAACGTCTATGACATTCTCCGCCGCGAGAAGCTCGTGCTGACGAAGGCGGCGGTCGATGCGCTGGAGGCGCGATTCAAATGAGCCAGGCGCGCAACCAGGATGCACGTCATTACGACGTGATCGTTTCGCCGGTGATCACCGAAAAGGCGACCTTTGCTTCCGAGCAGAACAAGGTCGTTTTCAAGGTCGCTCGCAACGCAACCAAGCCGCAGATCAAGGCCGCTGTCGAACGTCTGTTCGACGTCAAGGTCGAAAGCGTCAACACGCTGCTCCGCAAGGGCAAGAACAAAGTGTTCAAGGGCGTGCGTGGCACTCAGTCTGACGTCAAGAAAGCGGTCGTGACCCTCGCCGAGGGCCACAAGATCGACGTGACGACCGGTCTGTAAGAGGAACTGGAAACATGGCACTGAAGACATTCAAGCCGGTCACTCCGGGCCTCCGCCAGCTGGTGATCGTCGACCGCAGCGAGCTCTACAAGGGCAAGCCGGTCAAGACGCTGACGGAAGGCAAACATTCGAGCGGCGGCCGCAACAATCTCGGCCGCATCACTGTCCGCTTCCGTGGCGGCGGTCACAAGCGCACCTATCGTCTGGTCGACTTCAAGCGTCGCAAGACCGATATGCCGGCCAAGGTCGAGCGTTTGGAATATGATCCGAACCGTTCGGCATTCATTGCGCTGATCCGCTATCAGGACGGCACTTTGTCCTACATCCTCGCTCCGCAGCGCCTGGCTGTCGGCGACGAAGTCGTGTCGGGCAATCAGGTCGACGTGAAGCCCGGCAATTCCATGCCGCTGTCGAACATCCCGGTTGGCACGATCGTGCACAATGTCGAGATGAAGATCGGCAAGGGTGGCGCGATTGCCCGTTCGGCTGGCACTTATGCCCAGATCGTCGGTCGCGACCAGGGCTATGTCATCATGCGCCTGAACTCGGGTGAGCAGCGTCTCATCCATGGTCAGTGCTTTGCATCGATCGGCGCTGTGTCGAACCCCGACCACATGAACACCTCGCTCGGCAAGGCCGGTCGCAACCGTTGGCTGGGTCGCATGCCGCATAACCGCGGTGTCACCATGAACCCGGTCGACCATCCGCACGGCGGCGGCGAAGGCCGCACTTCGGGTGGCCGTCATCCGGTCACGCCGTGGGGCAAGCCGACGAAGGGCAAGAAGACCCGCTCCAACAAGCAGACGACCAAGTTCATCGTGACCTCGCGTCACAAGAGCAAGAAGAAGGGCTGATCCATGGCACGTTCGATCTGGAAGGGCCCGTTCATCGACGGTTATCTGCTCAAGAAGGCAGAGACCTCGCGCGCTTCGGGCCGCTCTGAAGTCATCAAGATCTGGAGCCGTCGCTCCACGATCCTGCCGCAGTTCGTGGGTCTCACGTTCGGCGTCTACAACGGCCAGAAGCATGTGCCGGTCAATGTGACCGAGGACATGATCGGCCATAAGTTCGGCGAATTCTCTCCGACCCGGACCTTCCATGGTCATGCGGCGGACAAGAAGGCGAAGAGGGGCTGATATGTCGAAGGAAAAGACTCCCCGCGCGCTGAAGGACAATGAGGCCAAGGCGGTTGCACGCATGCTGCGTGTCAGCCCCCAGAAGCTCAACCTGCTCGCCCAGCTCATTCGCGGCAAGAAGGTGGATACGGCTCTTGCCGATCTTGAATTCTCGCGCAAGCGCATTGCGGTCGAGGTAAGGAAGGCGCTGCAGAGCGCCATTGCCAACGCCGAAAACAACCACAGCCTGGACGTCGACGATCTCGTCGTTGCCGAGGCGCATGTCGGCAAGGCGCTTGTTATGAAGCGCTTCAGCCCGCGCGCTCGCGGCCGCGCCGGTCGGATCGAGAAGCCTTTCTCGAATCTGACGATCGTCGTGCGCGAAGTTCAAGCAGCCAAGGCCTGAGGAGAGAACGATGGGTCAGAAGGTCAATCCGATCGGGCTTCGCCTCGGCATCAACCGTACCTGGGATTCCCGCTGGTACGCCGGCAAGAACGAATATGGCAAGCTCCTCCATGAGGATCTGGCCATTCGTGCGGCGCTGATGAAGGCGCTCAAGCAGGCAGCGGTTTCCAAGATCGTGATCGAGCGTCCGCACAAGAAGTGCCGCGTGACGATCCAGTCGGCGCGTCCTGGCGTCGTCATTGGCAAGAAGGGTGCGGACATTGAAAAGGTCCGCAAGCTCGTTGCCAAGCTGACGGAGTCGGAAGTCGTCATCAACATTGTGGAAGTGCGCAAGCCCGAAATCGACGCGACACTGGTGGCCGATTCCATCGCCCAGCAGCTCGAGCGTCGCGTGGCTTTCCGCCGCGCCATGAAGCGCGCCGTTCAGTCGGCGATCCGTCTTGGCGCCGAAGGCATCCGCATCAATTGCTCGGGCCGTCTCGGCGGCGCCGAAATCGCCCGTCTCGAATGGTACCGCGAAGGTCGCGTTCCGCTGCACACGCTGCGTGCGGACGTCGATTATGGTGTCGGCACGGCCCATACGGCCTATGGCACCTGCGGCATCAAGGTCTGGATCTTCAAGGGCGAGATCCTCGAGCATGATCCGATGGCCCAGGACAAGAAACTGGCCGAAGCCGAACAGGGCGGTGGTGGTGGCGGTGAACGCCGCCCGCGCCGCGACCGCGACGCTGCGTGATCTGACCGGCACAACAGACAAGAGCCAATACCATGTTGCAACCTAAGCGCACGAAGTTCCGCAAAGCCTTCAAGGGCCGTATCCACGGCGCCGCGAAGGGCGGATTTGAGTTGAACTTCGGTCAGTTCGGCCTTAAGGCCATGGAGCCGGAGCGAATCACCGCCCGGCAGATCGAGGCGGCCCGCCGCGCCATGACGCGTCATATGAAGCGCGCTGGCCGTGTGTGGATCCGGATTTTCCCGGATGTGCCGGTCTCGAAGAAGCCGACCGAAGTCCGTATGGGCAAGGGCAAGGGCGCGCCAGAATTCTGGGCCGCGCGTGTTGCTCCTGGTCGTATCATGTTCGAAATCGACGGCGTGCCGCTCGATATCGCGCGTGAGGCGATGACCCTTGCGGCTGCCAAGCTGCCGATCAAGACGCGCTTTATCCAGCGCATCGCCGAGTAAGAGGGGACTGAACAGATGACGTCGAAGCAGCGCCTCTCAGACCTCAAGGCCATGTCGGACGACCAGCTCGGGGACGAAGTCCTCAAGCTGAAGAAAGAGCAGTTCAACCTGCGCTTTCAGCGTGCGACCGGCCAGCTCGAGAACACGTCCCGCGTGAAGATTGTCCGTCGTGACATCGCCCGCGCAAAGACGATCGCCGCGCAGAAGCGCGACGCCGCCACTAAGTAAGGGGCAAGACCATGCCGAAGCGTATCCTCCAGGGCGTCGTCGTCAGCGACAAGCAGGACAAGACCGTCGTCGTGAAGGTCGAGCGTCGTTTCACCCATCCTCTTCTCAAGAAGACGGTGCGTCGCTCGAAGAATTATCACGCTCATGACGAGAGCAAGCAGTTCAAGGTTGGCGATGTGGTTTCGATTGAAGAAACCAAGCCCATTTCGAAACTGAAGCGCTGGATTGTGCTGGGAGCTGAGGCCAAGGCCTGAGTTCCCGTAAAAATCCAGGTTAGAACAAGCGAGGGGGCTGTCAGGCCCCTTCAGACGTAGTCCGGACCGAAACCAAAATGGCGTAGGCCGGAAACCGATCTGAGAAGAAAGGCGCGTTGCCATGATTCAGATGCAGACGAACCTCGACGTGGCGGATAATTCCGGCGCGCGCCGCGTGATGTGCATCAAGGTGCTCGGCGGTTCCAAGAGGAAATATGCCGGTGTGGGCGACATTATCGTCGTCTCCATCAAGGAAGCCATTCCACGCGGTCGCGTGAAGAAGGGCGATGTCATGAAGGCCGTCGTTGTGCGCACGGCCAAGGACATCCGCCGCAATGACGGCTCCGTCATTCGTTTCGATTCCAATGCCGCCGTTCTGATCAACAATCAGAAAGAGCCGGTCGGCACCCGTATCTTCGGACCGGTTCCGCGCGAATTGCGCGCCAAGAACCACATGAAGATCATCTCGCTCGCGCCGGAGGTGTTGTAATGGCTGCGAAGATCAAGAAAGGCGACAAGGTCGTCGTTCTCGCTGGCCGCGACAAGGGTCGCAGCGGCGAAGTCGTCAGCGTCATGCCGACGGAAGATCGCGCCCTCGTGCGCGGTGTGAATCTCGTCAAGCGCCACACGCGCCAGACCGCGCAGACTGAAGGCGGCATTATCTCGAAAGAGGCGCCGATTCACCTGTCGAACCTCGCCATTGCCGATCCCAAGGACGGCAAGGCGTCGCGCGTCGGTTTCAAGAAACTCGACGACGGCCGCAAGGTCCGCGTTGCCAAGCGTTCCGGAGAAATGATCGATGGCTGAGGCTCAATCTGGCAAGGTCGCCAAGACCAAGGCCGCGAAGGCGGTTCCGTCAGCCGAACTCGCGACCGCTGAAATGCTGACTGTGCCGCGCGATTACGTGCCGCGCATGCGCAAGCATTACGACGAAGTCGTTCGTCCTGCGATGATCAAGGAATTCGGCTATTCCAATCCGATGGAAGTTCCTTCCGTCGAGAAGATCGTCCTGAACATGGGCGTTGGCGAAGCCGTCAACGACACCAAGAAGGTGACGATTGCCGCCGGCGACCTCACGCTGATTTCCGGCCAGAAGCCGATCATCACGCGCGCCCGCAACGCGATCTCGACCTTCAAGGTGCGCGAGAATATGCCGATCGGCGCAAAGGTCACCCTGCGCAAGATCCGCATGTATGAATTCATGGACCGCCTCGTCACGATCGCGCTGCCGCGCATTCGCGACTTCCGCGGCCTGAACCCGAAGTCGTTTGACGGCCGTGGCAATTTTGCCATGGGCATCAAGGAGCACCTGGTGTTCCCGGAAATCGACTACGACAAGGTTGAATCTGTTCTGGGCATGGACATCATCGTATGCACCACGGCCAAGACCGACGACGAGGCGCGCGCACTCCTGCGTGCGTTTAACTTCCCGTTCCGGCAGTGAGGCTTGACCGCCTCATACGCGGAGACCAGAGGTAAACATGGCTAAGAAGAGCTCGATCGAAAAGAACAATCGTCGCGCCAAGATGGCAAAGCAATTTGCCGGACGCCGCGCACGCCTGAAGGCGATCGCCAATGATGAATCGTTGAGCATGGACGAGCGCTTCGCTGCGCGTCTGAAGCTCGCCGAACTCCCGCGCAATTCGTCGCCGACACGAATTCGCAACCGCTGCGAAGTGACGGGGCGTCCGCGCGCTGTCTATCGCAAGATGAAGATGTCGCGCATTGCCGTGCGCGAACTTGGCTCCAAGGGTCTCGTGCCCGGCCTCGTCAAGTCGAGCTGGTAAGGGAGGGCGTAAGCTATGAACGATCCGTTGGGCGATATGCTCACCCGTATCCGCAATGCGCAGATGCGCCGCAAGGGCAAGGTGTCTACACCGGGCTCCAAGCTGCGCGCGCATGTTCTCGAAGTCCTGCAGCAGGAAGGCTACATTCGTGGCTTCTCGCAGACTGACTTCGGCAATGGCCGTACCGAGTTCGAAATCGAACTCAAGTATCATGAAGGCCAGCCTGTTATCCGCCAGATCGAGCGCGTCTCGAAGCCTGGCCGTCGCGTCTATTCCGCTGTCGATGCCATGCCGCGCGTCGCCAACGGTCTCGGCATCACCATTGTTTCGACTCCGAAGGGCGTTATGGCCGACCACTCTGCTCGTGAGCAGAATGTGGGCGGCGAAGTGCTCTGCCGGGTCTTCTAACCAGAACGAGGGAAAAACAATGTCTCGTGTCGGAAAGAAGCCCGTCGGCGTACCGACTGGCGTCACTGCCAAAGTGGATGGCCAGGCCGTCTCCGTGAAGGGCGCCAAGGGCGAGCTGCGTTTCGTCGTTCCTGACGATGTCGCGGTTAAGTTCGAAAACAATGCCATCATGGTCGACCCGCGCTCGGAATCGAAGCGCGCTCGCGCCATGTGGGGCATGTCGCGTTCGATGATTGCCAATCTCGTCACCGGTGTGACGAATGGCTTCACCAAAACGCTTGAAATCACCGGCGTCGGCTACAAGGCCGCTGTCGCAGGCAAGAATCTTCAGCTGTCGCTCGGCTTCAGCCATGAAGTTCTCTATCCGATCCCCGCTGGCGTGACGATCGTTACGCCGAAGCCGACCGAGATCACCATCTCGGGCGCTGACAAGCGTCAGGTCGGGCAGGTTGCCGCCGAAATCCGTTCCTATCGCGGTCCTGAGCCTTATAAGGGCAAGGGCGTGCGTTATTCGGACGAGTTCATCTTCCGCAAGGAAGGCAAGAAGAAGTAAGGAGAGGCCGCGATGGCTAAGGATATTCAGGCAACCGACCGCCGCAAGGCGCGCGTTCGCCGTTCGATCCGCGCGCGCGCCTATGGCAAGCCGCGGCTCACCGTGTTCCGTTCGTCGAAGCAGATCTATGCTCAGATCATCGACGACGAAAAGGGTGCCACGATTGTTGCAGCTTCTTCGATCGAGAAGCAGCAGCGCGATGCGCTGAAGACCGGCGCCGATACGGCGGCGGCAAAGGCAATCGGCAAGTTGATTGCCGAGCGCGCGACCAAGGCCGGCATCAAGCAGGTCGTGTTCGATCGCGGCGCTTACATGTACCACGGGCGCGTCAAGGCGCTCGCCGAGGGCGCCCGCGAGGGTGGTCTCGAATTCTGATTGTTCGGGGCGCGCGTCTGCGTCCCGGCAATTTCTCGAAGCGAGCGGCTTGCGATCTGTGCAGGCCGCGCAAGTGACGGAAGAGAAAAATGGCTCGTGAAGAAGGCGGTCGCGGTCGCGATCGCGATAATCGTGGAGAGCGCGACAGCGAATTCGTGGACCGCCTGGTCCACATCAATCGCGTTGCGAAAGTTGTGAAGGGCGGCCGTCGTTTCGGCTTTGCCGCTCTTGTCGTCGTCGGCGACCAGAAGGGTCGCGTCGGTTTCGGTCACGGCAAGGCCCGTGAAGTTCCCGAAGCCATTCGCAAGGCGACGGAAGCCGCCAAGCGCGCGCTCATCCGCGTGCCGCTGCGCGAAGGCCGCACATTGCATCATGACGTTGCCGGCCGCCATGGCGCGGGCCGCGTCCTTTTGCGCGCTGCTCCGGCTGGTACCGGCATCATCGCCGGCGGCCCGATGCGCGCCGTCTTCGAGACGCTCGGCATGCATGATGTCGTCGCCAAGTCGCAGGGTTCGTCGAACCCCTACAACATGGTGCGCGCGACATTCGATGCGCTGACCCGCGAAGATTCGCCCCGTTCCGTTGCGGCTCGCCGCGGCATCAAGGTCTCCACGCTCCAGTCGCGCCGTCCCGGCGCCGACGCGGAAGCGGGCGCCGAAGCCTGATCGGGGAGGTTTTCATCATGGCAAACACCAAGACGAAGACGGTCACCATCGAGCAGTTCGGTAGCCCGATCGGCCGCGATGGCGCACAGCGCGCCACGCTGGTTGGCCTCGGTCTCAACCGCATCGGTCGTCGCAAGTCGCTCGAAGACACGCCTGCCGTTCGCGGCATGATCGCCAAGGTCGCGCATCTTGTGCGCGTCGTCGAAGGCCAGTGAGGAGCACGAAGATGAGACTCAACGGCATTTCCGACAATCCCGGTTCTTCCAAAAAGCGCATGCGCATCGGCCGTGGTATCGGCTCGGGCATGGGCAAGCAGGGTGGTCGCGGCGGCAAGGGCCAGACGGCCCGTTCCGGCGTGCGCATCAAGGGTTTCGAAGGCGGCCAGATGCCGCTGCATCGTCGCCTGCCCAAGCGCGGCTTCACCAATATTTTCGCTTCGGATTTCAACGAAGTGAATTTGGGCCGCATTCAGCAGGCGTTCGAGGCCGGCAAGCTCGATGCGGGCAAGCCGATCACGGTTGAAGCGCTCGTGGAAGCTGGCGTCTGTGCCCGCGCCCGCGACGGCGTCAAGATCCTGGGCAGCGGCGAGATCAAGGCCAAGGCTTCTTTCGAAGTCGCCAAGGCTTCGAAATCTGCCATCGCCGCGATCGAAAAGGCCGGCGGCTCGGTCAAGATTCTTTCGGCCGACGCTAGCGCCTAAGTGAATGCCCGCCTCTAACGCAGGCGTGGTGCATCACCTATATTGATCCCGAGCGGGGCGAGGATGAAAATCCTTCCGCCCCGCTCGTCATGTCCAGACAGCGATTTCGACGCAACGCACGGCGTGCGTCTTCCGGAGTGCTTCAATGGCATCGGCAGCCGAACAGCTCGCAGCGAATATCAACTTCTCCGCAATCGGGAAGTCCGAAGAGCTGAAAAAGAGAATCCTTTTCACGCTCGGCGCGCTGATCGTCTATCGCATCGGCACCTATATTCCGCTGCCCGGAATCGATCCGGCTGCCTTTGAAGCGAGCTTCACGGGCAAGCAGCAGGGCGTGCTGGAATTGTTCAACATGTTCGCGGGCGGCGCCGTCCAGCGCATGGCGATTTTCGCGCTGAACATCATGCCCTATATTTCGGCCTCCATCATCGTCCAGCTTCTGTCCTCCGTGGTTCCCACGCTCGAGGCGATCAAGAAGGAAGGCGAGTCGGGCCGCAAGATTCTCAACCAGTACACGCGTTATCTGACCGTCGTTCTGGCGATCTTCCAGGCCTATGGTATTGCGATAGGCCTTGAAGGGCAGCAGGGGATTGTCGCCGATCCCGGCTGGTTCTTCCGCATTTCGACCGTGCTTTCGCTGCTCGGCGGCACGATGTTCCTGATGTGGCTGGGCGAGCAGATCACCGCGCGCGGCATTGGCAATGGCTCGTCGCTGATCATTTTCGCCGGCATTGTCGCAGCCTTCCCCTCGGCCGTGATCTCAACGCTCGAACTCGGCCGCCAGGGCGCGATCTCGACCGCTTTGATCCTTGCCGTGATCGTCATGTCGCTCTTCGTCGTCGCCTTCATCGTTCTGATGGAGCGCGCCCAGCGCCGCCTGCTGATCACCTATCCCAAGCGCCAGGTCGGCAATCGCGTCTATGAAGGCCAGACATCCTTCCTGCCGCTGAAAATCAACACGGCCGGCGTCATTCCGCCGATCTTCGCCTCGTCCTTGCTGCTCTTGCCCACGACCATCGCCAGTTTCTCGGCGGCGCAGGGCGGAACGGGCTTTCTGGCGACGCTGACGACCTATCTCGGCCATGGGCGGCCGCTTTATATGGTCGTCTATGTGGCTTTGATCGTCTTCTTCGCCTTCTTCTATACGGCTATCGTGTTCAACCCGAATGAGACGGCTGACAATCTGAAGAAACACGGCGGCTTCCTGCCGGGTATCAGGCCGGGCGAGCGCACGGCGCAATTCATCGATTCCGTTCTGATGAAGATCACGGTCATCGGTGCTGCCTACCTCGCGCTGATTTGTCTGTTACCCGAAATATTAATTTCCTACGCTGCCCTTCCGTTCTATTTCGGCGGAACGTCGCTGCTCATCGTCGTGAGCGTCACAATGGATACGGTGGCTCAGGTCCACGGCCATTTGCAGGCGCAGCAATATGAGGGGCTCGTGAAGAAGGCCAAGCTGCGTGGGAGGAAGCGATGAGGCTGATACTTTTGGGCCCGCCGGGCGCCGGCAAGGGCACTCAGGCTGCGCGTCTCGTTGAAAAATTCGGCATTCCCCAGCTCTCGACCGGCGACATGCTGCGCGCCGCCGTCAAGGCCGGGACGCCTGTCGGCCTTCAGGCCAAGGCGGTGATGGATGCCGGCGGGCTCGTCTCGGACGAGATCGTGGTTGGAATCATTTCCGACCGCATTCATGAGGCGGACGCCAAAGCGGGCTTCATTCTCGACGGTTTCCCGCGCACAGTCGCCCAGGCTGAGGCGCTCGATGAGCTTCTGGCAAAGAAGCACATGGAGCTCGACGCCATTGTGGAACTGAAAGTGGACGAGAACGCTCTGCTTTCGCGTATCGAAAAGCGCGCCGCAGAGACAGTCGCCGCTGGCGGCACAGTGCGCGCGGACGATAATCCGGATGCATTCAAAGTGCGCCTCGAAGCCTATCGCGCCCAGACCGCGCCGGTCTCGGCCTATTATGCCTCCAAGGGCACGCTCAAGACGGTCGACGGCATGGCCTCGATCGACGATGTGACAAAAGCAATCAACGGAGTTCTCGGGGCCTGAGGGGGCGAGCCGGGAAGAGATGAAGAGGCCGGGCGAAAGCCCGGCTTTTTTTGTTGGCGGCATTTTTGCGCGCGCCCCTCTCCCGCGCTGGCGGGAGAAGGGAGCCTCGTCATTGCGAGGAGCGGAGCGACGCGGCAATCTATCTTTGCGTGCGGCGGTTCTAAATTGCGCTTCGCTTCGCTCATTATGACGGCCAGGCGGGTTTGGGAGGCGCGCTTTGTTCAGGCCTCATGCCGGTCATCGCCAACGAGGAGGTCACGGCAATTCGCGGCAATGGGAAAGCCATAGCCGCCTTTCTGGCGCTCGGAATAAAGACGTCCCGCCTTGTGGTACTCGTTTGTGTAGAGCTCGATGCCGATCATCTGCATGGCAATCCAGAGCGCCTGTACAGAATCAACCCCATGTCCCGCGTATATGCGCTTGCCCTCCGGCCAGCCGATTTCATAGTCGCAGGCCCAGTGATACGCCTCCACCTCGTGGGGAGCGTGGATATCGACTGTGAAGGGCAGGTCGCCATCTGGACGCGAAATGTATAAAGTCCTTTGCGCAATGACCATGCGGCCTCCGGGCGTGCCACAAGCAGCTGAAACGGAGCTATTGCGGCGGTCGCGCGCTTAGCTGTCAATCCCCCCTTGACCCCACCCCCACCATCCCCTAGAAGACACGTCTTCACCCGAGACGCGCGCGTTCTTGGGGCTCTGTCTTTGGCAGGGTCACCCAAATGCTTGTGTCTCACTCCGCAGGGGCCGGCCTCCACCGGCGCGGGGATTATCAGTCTGCTGCTTTTGTCGCGGCACCACATGGAGACGGCCAGATGGCTCGTATTGCAGGTGTAAATATTCCGACCAACAAGCGCGTCATCATTGCGCTTCAGTACATTCACGGCATCGGCGCCAAGAATGCGCAGGAAATCTGCGAGAAGGTGAACATTCCGGCCGAGCGCCGCGTGTCCCAGCTCACCGACGCCGAAGTGTTGCAGATCCGCGAAACGATTGACCGCGATTATATGGTCGAAGGCGATCTGCGCCGCGATGTTGCCATGAACATCAAGCGCCTCATGGATCTCGGCTGCTATCGCGGCCTGCGTCATCGTCGTCAGCTGCCCGTTCGCGGCCAGCGCACGCATACGAATGCGCGCACCCGCAAGGGCAAGGCAAAGCCGATCGCCGGCAAGAAGAAGTAATTTTTCCGCGAGCGAAAAAATGATCCAGAGCGTGCAGAGCGCGCGAAGGATCCACACAAACAATCTGGCGCATCGCATCAATCGTTGCGCCGATCACCTCTCTCCCCAGCGCCTGGCATTACGGGCGCGCATGAAGGACTTATAAAATGGCAAAAGAAGCCGGTCGCGTTCGCCGCAGGGAACGCAAGAATATCGCGTCGGGCGTTGCTCATGTGAGCTCGACATTCAACAATACGATGATCACCATCACCGATGCGCAGGGCAATACGATCTCCTGGTCGTCTGCCGGCACAATGGGCTTCAAGGGCTCGCGTAAATCGACTCCTTACGCTGCGCAGATGGCAGCTGAAGACGCTGCGCGCAAAGCATCCGAGCATGGCATGCGCACGATTGAAGTCGAAGTGTCGGGTCCGGGTTCGGGCCGCGAATCGGCTCTGCGCGCGCTGCAGGCTGCGGGCTTCACCGTGACCTCGATCCGCGACGTGACGCCGATCCCGCACAATGGTTGCCGTCCGCGCAAGCGTCGTCGCGTTTGATTGTTTTGTCCTTCCCGCCGACGGGTGGGGAGGGCGCTTATTGTTTCATCGAGGGCGTGCAGCCAGGGTCGACGGACCGATATGCTGCACGCTGCATCATGAAGGAAATGCACCGTGATCCAGAAGAATTGGCAAGAACTCATCAAGCCGAACAAGCTCGGAGTCGCCGCTGGCGATGATCCCAAGCGTCAGGCGACGGTTGTCGCTGAGCCGCTCGAGCGCGGTTTCGGCCTCACGCTCGGCAATGCCCTGCGTCGCGTATTGCTCTCTTCGCTGCAGGGTGCAGCGATCACGGCTGTGCAGATCGACGGCGTGCTGCATGAATTCTCTTCGATCCCCGGCGTTCGTGAAGATGTCACCGACATTGTTCTCAACATCAAGGACATTGCCATCCGCATGCAGGGCGAAGGCCCCAAGCGCATGGTGCTCAAGAAGCAGGGCCCCGGCGCCGTGCTGGCCGGCGACATTGGCGTCACCGGCGATGTGACGGTTCTCAACCCGAACCTCGTCATCTGCACGCTGGATGAAGGTGCGGAAATCCGCATGGAATTCACCGTCAACACCGGCAAGGGCTATGTCGCCGCTGAGCGCAATCGCGCCGAAGATGCGCCCATCGGCCTTATCCCGGTCGACAGCCTCTATTCGCCGGTCAAGAAAGTTTCCTATCGTGTGGAAAACACACGCGAAGGCCAGATCCTCGATTATGACAAGCTGACGCTGACGCTCGAGACCAATGGCTCGATCAGCCCTGATGATGCGGTGGCCTATGCTGCACGCATTCTGCAGGACCAGCTGAATGTCTTCGTGAACTTTGAAGAGCCGCGCCGCGAGGAAGCTGCTCCGTCGATCCCAGAGCTCGCCTTCAACCCGGCTCTGCTCAAGAAGGTCGACGAGCTCGAGCTGTCTGTGCGTTCGGCCAACTGCCTCAAGAACGACAACATCGTCTATATCGGCGATCTCATCCAGAAGACCGAAGCCGAGATGCTGCGCACGCCGAATTTCGGCCGCAAGTCGCTCAACGAGATCAAGGAAGTCCTCGCCCAGATGGGTCTCCATCTCGGCATGGAAGTCACCGGCTGGCCGCCGGAAAATATCGAAGAGCTCGCCAAGCGCTTCGAAGAACATTATTGAGTTTTGCACCGGGGGCGGTTTTTCCGCCCCCAAATATCAGACCGGCGTTCCTTGGCACGGCGTCGCGTAAATTCAGGAGAGCCACATGTATCACGGTCGTTCCAAGCGTCGTTTCAACCGCACTGCCGAACATCGCAAGGCGATGTTTGCCAATATGAGCCAGGCGCTCATCAAGCATGAGCAGATCGTCACGACGCTCCCCAAGGCGAAGGATCTTCGCCCCGTCGTCGAAAAGCTCGTCACACTCGGCAAGCGCGGCGATCTCCATGCCCGCCGCCAGGCGATTGCCCAGATCAAGGACGTCGATCTCGTCCGCAAATTGTTCGACGTGCTCGGCCCGCGCTACAAGACCCGCAACGGCGGCTATACGCGCGTGCTCAAGGCCGGCTTCCGCTACGGCGACAATGCCGCCATGGCTGTGATCGAATTCGTCGATCGCGACGTCGATGCCAAGGGCAAGGATTCGGGCCCGGTGGCCGAGGCTGCTGCCGAGTAATCGGGCTTTGCAGCTGAAAGTTTCAGGGGCGGCCTTCGGGTCGCCCTTTTTTGTTGCGACTTTGCCGATGTGGGAGGCGTACCTATATCAAGAGCCATGCGTGTGCGCGTCCCTCTCCCGCTCTGGCGGGAGAGGGTGGCCGGCAAAGCCGGACGGGTGAGGGCGCCGGGCATGGAGCGTGGTCTTGAAAGAGTTGCGCGGCCCTGTCGCCCTCATCGCTCATGCTGCGCATGACACCTTCTCCCGCCAGAGCAGGAGAAGGGCGCGCCGCGACCTGGAGCCGATTGACATGATGCGCTTTGCCCTTGCCCTGCTGACGTTCCTCTTCGCACTCCCCGCCACCGCCCAGCAGCGCGCCGTGCCTGACTCGCGCGGGCAGGTCGTTCTCTCCTATGCGCCCATCGTCAAGCTCGCGCAGCCATCGGTGGTGAATGTCTATGCCTCGCGCATTGAGCGCCGCGCTGCCAATCCGCTTTTCGACGATCCGATCTTCCGCCGTTTCTTCGGCGATCAGCAGGGCAGGGGACAGACGGCGCAATCGCTGGGGTCGGGCGTCATTGTCGATGCCAGCGGCCTTGTCATTACCAACCATCATGTCATCGAAGGCATGACCAATGTGAAGGTCGCGCTGGCCGACCGGCGCGAGTTCGATGCGGAAATCGTGCTGCGCGATCCGCGCACCGATCTTGCCGTTTTGCGTATCCGCAATGGCGGGACTTTTCCGGCCATGGAAGTTGGCGATTCCGACAATCTTGAAGTCGGCGACATTGTGCTGGCGCTCGGCAATCCTTTCGGCGTCGGCCAGACGGTGACGCAGGGCATTGTTTCGGCGCTGGCGCGCACGCAGGTCGGCATTACCGATTATGGCTTCTTCATCCAGACCGATGCGGCGATCAATCCCGGCAATTCCGGTGGCGCGCTGGTCGATATGCAGGGGCGGCTTGTCGGCGTGAATACGGCGATCTTTTCCAAATCGGGCGGCTCCATCGGTATCGGCTTTGCGATCCCCGTGAATATGGTGAAAATCGTTGTCGCCGCCGCAAAGGGTGGCGTGCGGCAGGTGCGCCGTCCCTGGCTTGGCGCCACATTGCAGCCTGTCTCGCGTGAAATTGCCGACTCGCTTGGCATGGATCGACCAGCTGGCGCGCTGGTCTCGGATGTGATCGCGCGCGGCCCGGCGGAGGATGCAGGCCTGCAGCGCGGCGATGTCATTCTCGCCATCAACGATCAGCGCATGGCGCGCACAGCCGATCTGCGCGCTGCAACGGCCAATCGCCAAATGTATTGGAAGCTGACCTTGCTGCGCGGCGGGCAGGTGATCACAACAGTGCTCGGAGGCTGAGGGCTCGTCATTGCGAGGAGCCGAAGGCGACGCGGCAATCCAGAGGCCCCACGTGTGATCTCTGGATGGCGCATGCTTCGCTCGTAATGACGGTGGTCGTATCCCCTCATCAGTCTGCTCCGCAGACAGCTTCTCCCCATGGGAGAAGCGGGCGCTCACCTGTCGTCGTCATTGCGAGGAGCCGCAGGCGACGCGGCAATCCATCTTTGCGCGCGGCGCCTCTCAATCGCTTCGCCTACCTACGCCATCAAGGCCCGCGTCACGCGGCCTTGCGGACGGTCTTGCCCTTGGCCATGCGGCGCTTGATGGAGGACCACAGCTTGCGAATGTCCTCGGCTGCATCGCCATTGGGGTTGATCTCGCTCACGCCCCAACCATTGCGTGCGGCCTCCTGAAAATCGACGCGGGCGGAAATGAGCGGCGTCAGCAGGCCGCCCATGGCTTCCAACGCTTTGGCGCCCTGTTCGACGCGCGCGCTTTGATTGGCGGGCGGGCATTGGTTGAGCACGAAAGCATAATCGCGCCGCAATTCACGGGCGACTTTGCGCGTTGTCTCGCTGGCCCAGAGATCGAACACATTGGGGCGCGCGGGAATGATGACCAGATCGGAATGGCGCATGGCGGCCTCCGTCGCCGGGCTCGACGTGCCGGGCGTGTCGATAATGACCAGCGTGACGCCCTTCTTTTCGAGCGCGTTGAGCACCGGTGCCAGCTTTCCGCCCGGCAAGATCTCGACAGGAATATCGGCCTCGCCGCGCAGCTTGGACCAATTGACCAGCGTCTTGAGCGGGTCCATATCGATGATGAATACGCGCTCGCCGGCCTCTTGGGCGGCAACGGCAAGACAAGATGCAAGCGTGCTCTTGCCTGAGCCGCCCTTCTGGGTCACGAGTGAGATCGTACGCATGAGACGGCCCTTTTCCCTTGTGCAGCGGCAAGTCGCTGGACGTTCGCAAAATGAATCACTTGCGTGAATGTTGAAAGGTTAGGAAGGGCTTGAATGAGTCGCAATATAAATTGGCACGTCACGTAAGGTGAATGCGAATATTTATGCACTGTTGCATTGCATCGTGACAAAAATGCACTGACGGATAAAGGCATGAGCAATCTTTTCGACAGCGCAGCACTTCCAGCAAACGCACCGCGCCCGCTCGCCGATCGCATGCGGCCGCAGACTTTGTCTGAAGTTGCAGGCCAGCAGCATCTTGTTGGTCATGATGGCGCACTCACGCGTCTCATTCGCTCCGGTTCGCTAGGTTCGCTGATTTTTTGGGGACCGCCCGGCACAGGCAAGACAACAGTCGCGCGCCTGCTTGCCAATGAGACGCAGCTCGAATTTGCCCAAATTTCAGCCATATTCACCGGCGTTGCGGATCTCAAGAAAGTCTTTGAAGCCGCGCGCGAGCACGCTCGTGCGGGGCGCGGGACGCTGCTCTTCGTCGATGAGATTCATCGTTTCAATCGCGCGCAGCAGGATTCCTTTCTGCCGGTGATGGAGGATGGTACGGTCACATTGATCGGCGCGACGACCGAAAACCCCTCTTTTGAATTGAATGCGGCGCTCTTGTCGCGCGCGCGTGTGCTCACATTCCGCTCGCTGTCGCATGAGGCTTTGCAGCAGATGCTGGCGCGCGCCGAAGAGGTTGAAGGCAAGACATTGCCGCTCGATCTGGAAGCGCGCGATGCGCTTGTGCGCATGGCCGATGGCGATGGCCGCGCCGTTCTTACTCTGGCGGAAGAAATCTGGCGCGCTGCCGGCGAGGGCGAAATTTTCGATGCGAAAACTTTGTCCGATATCGTACAGCGACGGGCCCCCATCTACGACAAGGGGCAAGAGGGTCATTACAATCTGATCTCGGCCCTGCACAAATCGGTGCGCGGTTCCGATCCCGATGCCGCTCTTTATTATCTCGCGCGCATGTTCGATGCGGGCGAGGATCCCTTGTTCCTTGCGCGCCGCGTGGTGCGCATGGCGGTGGAGGATATAGGCCTCGCCGATCCGCAGGCGCTTGTCATCGCCAATGCAGCCAAGGAGGCCTATGATTTTCTCGGCAGTCCGGAAGGCGAGCTCGCCATTGCGCAGGCGGTGATCTATGTCGCCACCGCGCCCAAATCCACTGCCGCCTACAGGGCCTATAATGCGGCAAAGGCGCTTGCCCGCAGCCATGGGTCTCTGATGCCGCCCAAGGTCATCCTCAACGGCCATACCAAACTGATGAAGTCGGAGGGCTATGGGCAGGGCTATGCCTATGACCATGACGAGCCCGATGCCTTTTCGGGCCAGAATTACTGGCCTGATGCACTCGGACGCCAGAGCCTCTATGAGCCCGTGGAGCGCGGCTTCGAGCGGGACATCCGCAAGCGGCTCGATTATTGGGCCAAACTCCGCAAGGAGCGGGGCGGGGAATAGGATGGCGGCGCGGGAGGGGCTGGGGTATAGACTTGGCCAAAGCTTTCGCCGTCATTGCGAGCGTAGCGAAGCAATCCAGAGCGCGCGGCGGCTCTGGATTGCTTCGTCGCTGCGCTCCTCGCAATGACGAGGCAGAGGTTACGACAAGACCATGCAGGCCTTTCTTCTCGTCTTTCTCGGCGCCGGCATCGGCGGTTCTCTCCGCCATGGCGTGAACCTGCTGGCGCTTCGGCACGCAGGGAGCGACTTTCCCTATGGCACTTTGTTCATTAATGTGGCGGGCTCTTTCGCCATGGGTCTTCTGGCCGCCTGGTTTGCCAGCAAGGCGGGTGCCTCCACAGAGCAGCCGGTCAAACTCTTTCTGATGACCGGCGTGCTTGGCGGCTTCACCACTTTCTCTGCTTTCTCCCTTGAGACGATGGCGCTCTGGGAGCGCGGCGAGATTGGCGCTGCCGCATTCTATGTCATTCTTTCCGTCATTCTTTCGCTTCTCGGCCTTGTCGCCGGCATGGCGCTGGTGAGGTCGCTCGCATGAGCAAGCAGGAATTCAAAAAAGACGGCGGCGTGCAGACGTTCATCGTCAGCGCCGATGAAGACGGCATGCGTCTTGACCGCTGGTTCAAACGGCGCGTGCCGGATCTGTCGCTCGGCCATCTCAACAAGATCGTCCGCACCGGGCAGGTCCGTGTCGATGGCGCGCGCGCCCAGACATCGACGCGCCTGACAGAGGGCGCCAGTGTGCGCGTGCCGCCGCTCAAAATCGACGAGGCGCCGGCCAAGCCCGCCATCAAACGCGCGCCATCAGATGCCGATGCCAAGGCCATTCAGAAAATGGTCCTGTTCGAAGACAAGCATGTGATGGTTTTGAACAAGCCTTACGGCCTTGCCGTGCAGGGTGGTTCGGGCACGACGCATCATATCGATGGCATGCTGATGGGCATGGCGGCAGAAAACGGCGACCGGCCCTTGCTCGTGCATCGTCTCGACCGCGACACATCGGGCGTTCTGCTGATCGCCAAGACGCGCAAAATGGCCTCCGATCTTGGCGAAATTTTCCGCTCCCGCCAGGCACGGAAAATCTATTGGTCGATTGTGGAAGGCGTGCCAAAGCCGCCGCAGGGCCGCATCTCGCTTTTCCTCGCCAAAGGTGCGGGCATGGGCGATGAGCGGCGCGGCCCCAAGGGCGGCGCCCGCATCGATCCTGAAAAAATGCGCATCGCCAAACATGGCGAAGTCGATGCGCAGCATTCGATCACTTATTACGCCACAGTCGACAAGGTCGCCCCGCGCCTCGCATGGCTGTCGATGAAGCCGGTGACGGGCCGCACGCATCAATTGCGCGCCCATGCCGAGGCCATTGGCAACCCGATTATCGGCGATCCGAAATATGGCATCAGGCCCGATAATGATCCGCGCCGCACCGATCCTCTGCGTGCGATCCCCTCCAGCGTGGAAAATAAATTGCATCTGCTGGCGCGCCGGCTTGTCATTCCCCACCCGAAGGGCGGCACGATCGACGTCACTGCGCCGCTGCCGCCGCATATGAAAGCGACCTTCGAACTCTTCGGCTTCGATGTGTCGAGCTACGATCCGATCATGGAGGCTCCTGACGAATGAGCACGAAACCGCGCATGGGCGAACTTGCTGTCGCCGATTACACACCGGCACAGAAGGAAGCCGCCGACTTTTTCGAACAGACGCGCGGCGTTAAGCTTGCCGGGCCTTTCGATATTCTGCTGCGCAGCCCCGAAGTGCTGAAGCGCGCGCAATATCTGGGCGCTTTCCTGCGCTATGATTGCTCTTTGTCGGGCGCCTTGTCGGAATTTGCCATTCTCGTCGTCGCGCGCATCTGGTCGAACGATTATGAATGGTTCATCCACATGCCCATCGCCAAAAAGCAGGGCGTCAGCGAGACGATCATCGTTGCGATCCGCCACGGCCGCCGGCCCGAGGGCATGAGCGAGGAACAGGCCGCAATCTATGATTTCTCGAGCGAGCTGATGGTCAAGCGCCGTGTCACGAACGAGACTTATGCGCGCGTGCACAAGCTCTTCGGCGACAAGGGCATTATCGATCTCTCGGCACTCAACGGCTATTACAGCCTGCTCGCCATGACGATGAATGCGGTTGAAATGGCCTGCCCTGAAGGGGCGGAAGAATTGCCGAAGCTCGACTGATGAGAGGGCGCCGCCTGCCGGGTCGTGATTGCGTAGCCCCTCATCCGGCCGCTTCGCGTCCACCTTCTCCCTCAGGGAGAAGGAACAGATGAAACTCGTCATTTTCGATGTCGACGGGACACTCGTCGACAGTCAGAATTTCATTGTCGAGGCGCAGACGCGCGCTTTCACTGCGCTTGGTCTTGTGCCGCCGGCGCGTGAAACCATGCTCTCCATTGTCGGCCTGTCGCTGGTGCGCGCTTTTGAAGTGCTTGTGCCGGGCGGGCCGGCCGAAGAGCTTGCTGCCGGCTATCGTGCAGCCTGGCAGGAGATGCGGCTCGATCCTGCTTTTGGCGACAAGCTTTATCCCGGCGCCTGCGAAACTGTGGAGGCGCTGGCGCAGCGCAAGGATGCAAGGCTCGGCATTGCGACAGGCAAATCGCAGAAGGGTGTGCAGCATCTGTTCGATGAACAGAACTGGCATCATCTTTTCGCCAGCGTGCAGACATCTGACCTTCATCCCTCAAAACCCGATCCTGCCATGATCCTGGCGGCTCTTGCGCAAACAGGGACTGCGCCGCAGGATGCGGTGATTGTCGGCGATACCGAATTCGATATGGCCATGGGTCGCGCTGCCGGTGTCCGTCGTATCGGTGTGACCTGGGGCTATCATCCAACAGCGCGGCTCATCGAGGGCGGGGCGGAACATCTGGTGGATGATTTCGCCCAATTGACGCGCCTTCTCGAACAGAATTTTTTCCAGGACTAGATGGCAAACATGCGCGAAGACCTTTTCAAAGACCTGCTGCCGACGCATGGCGAGGCAATCGATCCCGTTGAAATGGCGCGGCGCGATCAGAAAAAGGCGCTGCCCAAAAGATTTTACGCCAAAGCCCATGTCGAGCAGCGCGAGGGCGGGCATGCTCTGCTGCTGGATGGAAAGCCGGCACTCACGCCCGGCCGAAATGCCTTGCAATTGCCGAATGAAAAAGCCGCCCGGCTTGTCGCCGACGAATGGGAACGGCAGAGCGAATTGATCGATCCCGCGACAATGCCGGTGACGCGCATTGTCAATTCCGCGCTCGATGGCGTTGCCCGCGAGATGGATGCGGTGCGCGACGAGATTGTAAAATATGCGTCCTCAGATCTTGTTTGCTATCGCGCTGCCGAGCCCGAGGGTCTTGTGCAGGCGCAGGCACTGCTGTGGGATCCCGTGCTTGACTTTGCCCGTGAGCAATTGGGCGCGCGCCTTGTTCTTGCGGAAGGCGTGATGTTTACGACCCAGCCCGATCACGCGATTGCAGCGGTGCGCAACAGCGTTGAAAAGATCGATGGCGTGCTGGCGCTCGCCTGTGTGCATGTGATGACGACGCTGTCGGGTTCTGCCCTGATCGCGCTGGCGGTCACGCGCGCTCGCATGGATGCGCAGGCAGCCTGGGCGGCGGCCCATGCGGATGAAGATTTCCAAATGCGCATCTGGGGCGCCGATGCCGAGGCTCTGGCGCGGCGCGAGCGTCGCTGGCTGGACATGAAGGCGGCGACCGATCTGCTCGCCGCCTTGCAGGATTAAGCCAAAGGCTCAATGGGCCATAAAGAGCGGCGTTTCGCATTCCTCCAGCAGCGAGGCCGTGACGCCGCCCAAAACCCATTCGCGCAGGCGCGAATGTTTATATGAGCCCATCACCAGAAGATCGGCATGCATCATCTGCATCTGCCCGCGCAATGTCTGCGCGACGCCGCCCGCTCCGACAGTCAAATCCTTCAGCGTGACTTTTACATTGTGACGCGAGAGATATTCGGCGACATCGGTGCCGGGGATGGCGCGTGACAGATCTTTCTCGCCTTGCACACTGATCACCTCGACCTGATCGGCCACGCGCAGGAGCGGCAAAGCGCCGGTGACGGCGCGGCTGGCCATCATGCTGCCGTCCCAGGCAACAACAACCTTGCGGCAGGTAAAGGTGCTGAGACCGGGCGGCGCGATGAGAACAGGATGGGCACCTTCAAAAAGGGCCGTCTCAACAAAACCGCGGTTTACTTCCATCAGGCTCGCGCCGCTGGACAGAATGGTCAGATCGTGGACGCGCGCACGATGTGGCATGCGGGCGACAAAATCCGAATAGGCCAAGTGCACAGGCTGGGCTGTAGCTGGAACGCCGGCTGCACTGGCATCGGCATGGGCCTGGCGCGCATATTCCTGCGAAATACCCAAAAGCCTCCGGTTTTCGCTTGTCACCAGCCCGGAGATGGTTGAGCTGGGGCCGGCGCTCGGCACGACAATGCGCATGGCTGCCATTTCAATCGACAGATGTGCGCGTGCCTGTTGCGCCAGAGAAATGGCAAAGGGCAAGATGTTCGATCTTGCCTGATCGGTCTCGGTCGGGCAGAGCGAGACGACGTAAAGACTCTTCATTCCCTCGATCATGCATTGCCTCCAGAAGAAATGACGCTGCGGCTGTCCTTACGTCATCCTGTCTAACGCATGATCTTGCGCCTTGTTCTGGATCAAAATGCGCAATTCTGTTTGCACAATTCACCATTGTGCAATCTTTGCATGACAGCCTTCGATCATTGCTTTCTTCATTTTCGAGTGATCATTATGTCGGCTCTGACCATCCAGCGGAAAACGATTATTGCCGCGCTGTCGGTTCTCATGCTTTGTGCCTTGTCTTCGGGCACCGGCATGTGGGTCGCGCTCAAGCTGTCTGCCGGCATCGATCGTGCTGTCGGCTCAGGGCAGATCATGCGCACGCATATGGGTGCGGATATGATGCATGATGCTTTGCGCGGCGATGTTTATGCCGCCATCATTTCCGCAGATCCTGAAAGCGGTCTGACGCTGGAGGATGCAGAGAAGGATTTTCAGGAGCACAAGGCCGAATTCGAAAAGCTGATCATCGAAAATGAAGCTGCGGATTTGCCCTCTGAAACGCGCGGACTTCTCGCCAAGGTGAAGATTCCGTTGCAGGATTATATCAAAGGGGCGCGCGAGATCATTGCTCTGGCGGGCCTTGATGCAGATGCTGCCAAGGGGCAATTGTCGCGCTTTGCCGAATTGTTCAAAGAGCTTGAAACGGCGATGGAGGAAGTCTCCGACAGCGTCACCAAGGCAGCCGCCAGCGATGCGGATGAGGCCAAGGCCGATGCGGTTTTGGCAAAATATATTATGGCAGGGCTTCTGGCCCTGGGCCTCGTCTTTGCGCTCACCATTGCCATTCTGGCGCAGACCAGCATTGTCGGGCCGATTGAGAAAATCACTTCGGCGCTCGATCGTTTGGCGGGCGGTGATCTTTCCACCAAAGTTCCCGATCTGAAAACCGATGATGAGATCGGCCGCATGGCGCGCGCTTTAAGAATCTTTCGAGAGGAAATGCAGGGCCGCCAATCGGAAGTGGAGGCGCGCAAGGCGCGCGATGCTGCCGATGAGGAGCGCGCGCGCCATGAAGCACTCTTGCGTCTGCAGGAGGAAGAGCGGCGAACTGTCGTGGCCTGGCTCGGTCAGGGTCTGGAAGAATTGTCGGCCGGCAATCTTGCCTTTCGCATCGATGCCGATTTCCCGGCCGAATATCGCAAGCTGCGCGATGATTTTAACAGCGCCATTCTCAAGCTTGAGGATGTGGTGCGCACCATTGCGCGCGCCTCTGAAAATACGCGGCTTGGCACGGGCGAGATTTCATCCTCGACCGATGATTTGGCGCAGCGCACCTCTTCGCAGGCGGCAAGTCTCGAGCAGGTCGTCGCTGCCTTGCAGGATATGACGAGCACATTCCGCACGACGGCGCAGGGCGCAGCCGATGCGCGCGCAGCTGTAGGCTCGGTGCGCGATGAGGCGGGGGCTTCCGGCGATGTCGTGGCGCGCGCGGTGGAGGCGATGAGCGCCATCCATCAATCGGCCAATAAAGTGTCGAAAATTATCGGCGTGATTGACGAGATCGCTTTTCAGACTTCGCTTCTCGCGCTCAATGCCGGCGTGGAGGCAGCACGCGCGGGCGATGCCGGGCGCGGCTTTGCCGTTGTGGCGCAGGAAGTGCGCGCGCTGGCCCAGCGCTCGGCGGAATCGGCGAAAGAGATCAAGGGCCTCATTTCCGCCTCGACCCAGCAGGTCGATATGGGCGTGAGCCTTGTGGGCGAGACCGGCTCGGCGCTCCATCGCATGGCCGGAAAAGTCGGCGAAATCGACGCGCTCGTCTCGCGCATCGCGGGCGCTGCCCGCGATCAGGCCGCGCGTCTGGCCGAGATCAATTCCTCCGCCAACCAAATGGACCACGCCACACGCCAGAACGCCGCCATGGCAGAAGAAATGACAGAAGTCAGCCGCAATCTGGCAACAGAGGCGCGCGAGCTGGCCGAAATGGTGGGCCGTTTCGAAGTCTCACGCGAAGCCGCACGCGATTGGCGCATGGCGGGGTGAGCGAATTCATGCGTCGTCATTGCGAGCGCAGCGAAGCAATCCAGAGCCGCGCGTGAGGCTCTGGATTGCTTCGTCGCTCCGCTCCTCGCAATGACGAGCGAAGAGATGCCGCCTTTCCCCTCGTCATTGCGAGGAGGCCGCAGGCCGACGCGGCAATCCATCGGGCGACCGGGTGGGGGGCGTTCTCGCGCGCGGGAAGATGGATTGCTTCGTCGCTTCGTTCCTCGCAATGACGATAACCCCCTCCCTCCGTAGCATTCCCGCTTTGCATCGCAGCATGGTAAAGCTTGGGGGAACTCCGACTCCCCTGAAAGCTAGGGTGCCGTCCCAATGAAGCATGTACTTGAAATCCTTGAAGAACGTCGTGCGGAGGCTCGTCTTGGGGGCGGGCAGGGGCGGATCGATGCCCAGCACAAGAAGGGCAAGCTGACCGCGCGGGAGCGGATTGAGCTTCTGCTCGATCATGGGTCTTTCGAGGAATATGACATGTTCGTGCAGCAGTGCTGCACCGATTTCGGCATGGATCGGGCCGCCAAAATCCCCGGCGATGGTGTCGTCACCGGTTGGGGCACGGTGAATGGGCGCACGGTCTATGTCTTTGCCAAGGATTTTACCGTTTTGGGCGGCTCGCTCTCCGAGACCCATGCGGGCAAGATCACCAAGCTGCAGGATATGGCGCTGAAAAACCGGGCGCCGATCATCGGCCTGTTCGATGCGGGCGGTGCGCGCATTCAGGAGGGTGTGGCGGCGCTGGGCGGTTATGGCGAAGTGTTTCAGCGCAATGTCATTGCCTCGGGCGTCATTCCGCAGATCTCGCTGATCATGGGGCCTTGCGCGGGGGGCGATGTTTATTCCCCCGCCATGACCGATTTCATCTTCATGGTGAAGGATACGAGCTACATGTTCGTGACCGGCCCGGATGTGGTCAAAACCGTCACCAATGAAAATGTCACGGCGGAAGAATTGGGCGGCGCGTCCGTGCATGCCACGAAAAGTTCGATTGCCGATCGCGCTTATGAAAACGATGTCGAGGCTTTGCTGCAAATGCGCCGCCTGATCGATTTTCTGCCGGCCTCCAATCGCGACGATGTGCCCGAATGGCCCTCCTTCGACGATAGCGACCGTTCCGATCTGTCGCTCGATACGCTCGTGCCCGACAATCCGAACAAGCCCTATGACATGAAGGAACTGATTTTGAAGATCGTCGATGAAGGCGATTTCTTCGAGATCCAGGAAGCCCATGCGAAAAATATCGTCACGGGTTTTGCGCGCATCGATGGGCGTTCTGTCGGCATTGTCGCCAATCAGCCGATGGTTCTGGCCGGTGTTCTGGATTCGGATGCCTCGCGCAAGGCCGCGCGTTTCGTGCGCTTCTGCGATGCCTTCAGCATTCCGCTCGTCACCTTTGTCGATGTGCCTGGCTTCCTGCCGGGAACGGCGCAGGAATATGGCGGGCTGATCAAGCATGGCGCGAAATTGCTTTACGCTTATGCCGAGGCAACTGTGCCGAAAATCACCATTATCACGCGCAAGGCTTTTGGCGGCGCTTATGTCGTCATGGCGTCAAAACATTTGCGCGGCGATGTGAATTATGCCTGGCCCTCGGCGCAGATTGCCGTCATGGGCGCCAAGGGTGCGGTGGAAATTATTTTCCGGCAGGATATTGGCGATGCGGAAAAGATTGCCGCGCGCACGAAGGAATATGAAGAGCGTTTCCTGTCGCCCTTTGTCGCGGCCGAGCGCGGCTATATCGATGAAGTCATCATGCCCCATGGCACACGCCGGCGCATTTCCCGCGCGCTTGCCGCATTGCGCCACAAGGAGCTCGAAAACCCCTGGAAGAAGCACGACAATATTCCGCTGTGAGGCGGGACTGAGGGATTGAGAAAAGGCCCCGGTGACGGGGCCTTTTTTGTTTTCGTCATTGCGAGGAGCCGAAGGCGACGCGGCAATCCATCTTTGCGTTGAGGAAGATGGATTGCTTCGTCGCTTTGCTCCTCGCAATGACGAGGAAAGGTTGCGCGACGCCCACCCCGCTCGGCTTTGCCGAGTCGGCCCTCCCCGCAAGGGGGAGGGGTTACAGCTCCGGCAGTTTTGCCAGAATTTCCTTGCGGCGCGTTTCGAATTGTTCGGGGAGAATGATTTTCTGGCCCAGCGTTTCGATATTTTCATCCACCGTAAAACCCGGCGCATCGGTGGCGATTTCAAACAGCACGCCGGATGGCTCGCGGAAATAGACCGAGCGAAAATACGTGCGGTCGAGCATGGGCGTTGTCTCAAAGCCCATCTTGCGCAAAGCCACGACCATTTCGGCCTGCGCCTCATCGCTCTCGGCGCGGAAGGCAATGTGGTGGATCGAGCCAATGCCGCGGCGTGCAGGCGGAATATTCTCGCCGCGCAATAATTCGATGCGGCTCAGATCCGATTCCAGACGCAGGCGCTCAAAGCCCGGCAATTCGGCGCGGCCCGTTTCGCGCCAGCCAAACACATCGATCAAGAGGCGCGCTGTGGCTTCGATATTGTCGACGAGCAGCGTCGCGCCCATCAGCGCCATGATCGCATGTTCGGGTGCAATGTCGCTGAGCATGGGCGGATGGCTCGCACCCATGTCTTGATCTTCGACAAGTTCAAGTCCGATGCCGTCTGGATCGTGCAGCGCGATCACCGGCGTTGGTGCGGTGTGGTCGAGTGCGAAAGTCACGCCTTCATCGTTCAAGCGCTCGGCCCAGAAAGCGGCGGCGCCCGGCGGAATGGAAAAGGACAAAGCCACCGCCTCGCCCGCACCCGGCTGGCCCTGGCGCGTATCTTCCCAGGAGAAGAAAGTCACCAGCGTGCCGGGTGAGCCCAGAGCATCGCCGAAATAGAGATGCCAGCTCGAAGGATCGTCATAATTCACCGTGCGCTTGACGAGCCGCAGCCCGAGCAGGCGCGTGTAGAAATCGAGCGTCCGGCGCATGTCGCCGGAGAGCGCAGTGATGTGGTGGAGGCCAGCAGAAGTCATCATGGCAGACACATGGCGCAGCCGCAGGCGGCTGGCAAGTTCGATCGGTGGGGGAGGATTCACCTTCTCTCAACCAAGACGATTCCGATCCGTTTAACCGTGAATCAGTGGAAGGTTTTGCTAAGCATCCAGATTCACACAAGGGTAAGAGGCCAAGCTCCACTTTGTCCGCATGTGACGTGAAGTGTTGTGCGCCATGTCAGGTGCCAGTTTGAGTGAGGCCATCATGAGCCAGTCTGAGTCCCCCCGCGCGTCGATTGCCGCGCTTGCTGCCCGCCCCATCCTGACCGATGAGGACGTGACCAAGATCCGCCGTCGCGTCCTGCGCTTCGGCTTTGTCACCCGCCCCGAGGCGGAGGCCTTGTTCGAGATCGACGCTGCCCCCTCCCAAAAGCCCGAAAGCTGGACGACGCTCTTTGTCGAGGCCATTACCGACCATGTGGTCTGGCAGTCGCGCCCCACGGGCGTGGTGAGCCCGGAACAGGCCGAATGGGTGCTGGCACGCGTCGATGAGGCCAGCACGCCCACCCGGCTGGCGGTTCTGGTCAATATTCTGGCCGAAGCCCATTCGGTGCCGGCGACCTTCCTCTCGGCCGTCAAGGCACGGGCGGCCCAATGGCCGGGCCTCGAAAAATTGACCGCCGCCGCCTGAAAGGCTGGGGGAATATCCCGCAACTTCAGCGGGGCTTTCCCCCTAAGGCCAATGGACGGCCTTGCTGCGCCGCCATAAACATGGCCCCCTATCCTTAAGCCCTGCGTCTTGTCGCGCCGGGCTTTTTACGGGGCCCCGATGTTCAAGAAAATCCTGATCGCCAATCGCGGCGAAATCGCCTGCCGCGTTATCAAGACCGCCCGCAAGATGGGCATCAAGACGGTGGCCGTCTATTCGGATGCCGACAAGGATGCGCTGCACGTCGAAATGGCGGATGAGGCGGTCCATATCGGGCCGGCCCCGGCCTCCGAATCCTATCTGGTCATCGACAAGATCATTGCCGCCTGCAAACAGACAGGCGCGGAAGCGGTTCATCCCGGCTATGGCTTTTTGTCCGAGCGCGAGGCCTTTGCCCATGCGCTGAAGCAGAACGGCATTGTCTTCATCGGTCCCAATCCCGGCGCCATTGCCGCCATGGGCGACAAGATCGAATCCAAAAAATTCGCCAATGCCGCAAAAGTCTCGACCGTGCCGGGCTATCTCGGTGTGATCGAAAGCCCCGATCATGCCGTGAAAATCGCCGATGACATTGGCTATCCTGTGATGATCAAGGCCTCGGCGGGCGGTGGCGGCAAGGGTATGCGCATCGCCTATACGCGCGAGGAAGTGGCGGAAGGTTTTGCACGCGCCAAATCGGAAGCCGCCTCATCCTTCGGCGACGATCGCGTTTTCGTTGAAAAATTCATCGTCAATCCGCGCCATATTGAAATTCAGGTGCTCGGCGACAAGCATGGCAATGTGATTTATCTGGGCGAGCGCGAATGTTCCATTCAGCGGCGCAACCAGAAAGTCATCGAGGAAGCGCCATCGCCTTTGCTCGATGAAGCCACGCGCCGGAAAATGGGCGAGCAGGCTGTCGCTCTGGCCAAAGCCGTGAATTACGATTCCGCCGGCACGGTGGAATTTGTTGCGGGGCAGGACAAGAGTTTCTTCTTTCTGGAAATGAACACGCGTCTGCAGGTGGAGCATCCGGTGACGGAGCTGATCACCGGCATTGATCTTGTCGAGCAGATGATCCGCGTGGCCGCAGGCGAGGCGCTCTCCATCAAACAAGCGGATGTGAAGCTGAACGGCTGGGCGGTGGAAAGCCGCATTTATGCCGAAGATCCGACGCGCAATTTCCTGCCCTCAACGGGTCGCCTTGTCGCCTATCGCCCGCCCGCAGAAGGTGTCGCGGACGGCATTACCACGCGCAATGATACGGGCGTGTTTGAGGGCGGCGAAATCTCGATTTTTTACGATCCGATGATCGCCAAACTCGTGACGCATGCCGGCGACCGCCTGACCGCAATCGAAGCGCAGGGCCGTGCGCTGGATGAGTTTTACATCGACGGCATCCGCCACAATATTCCTTTTCTGTCGTCGCTGATGCAGCACAAGCGCTGGAAAAGCGGCAATCTGTCGACCGGCTTCATTGCCGAAGAATATCCCGATGGTTTTGCGCCCATGAGCGCGCAAGGCGAGATCGCCCATGTGCTGGTCTGTGTGGCCGCCCATGTCGATCATGTTTTTAATGAGCGCAAGCGCCTTATCTCGGGTCAATTGCCGACGCAGCGCGCTGTGAGTTTCCAGCGCGAACGCGCCGTGCTGCTGGCCAAGGAGCGGTTCGATATCGAGATCGAGGCGGGCGATGCCAGTCTGCTCGTGCGCTTTGCCGATGCAAGCGTGCATGCCCATCGGCTCGACTCCGATTGGCGTCCGGGTCAAGGCGTCTGGCGCGGCACGGTGGATGGCGATCTGACCGCTGTGCAGATACGCCCGATTCTCAATGGTTTCTTGCTCTCGCACCAGGGCGTCAGCGTCGAGGCACGCGTCTTCACGCGGCGCGAGGCCGAGCTCTTCGCGCTGATGCCGGAGAAAAAAGCCGCCGACACATCCAAAGTGCTGCTCTGCCCCATGCCGGGGCTGGTGAAACAGCTCTTGGTCGCAGAAGGCCAGGAGGTGAAGGCCGGCGAGGCTCTGTGCATGGTCGAAGCCATGAAAATGGAAAACGTCCTGCGCGCAGAAAAAGATATCGTGGTTAAAAAGATCAACGCCAAGGAAGGCGATTCCCTGGCCGTCGATGCAGTGATCATGGAATTCAATTGACGTCTTTACAGCTGCATCCCGCGCCCTAAATCAGAGATCATGCCGCTCTATTTCGCCTATGGTTCAAATATGGATGTCGAGGCCATGCGGGCGCGTTGTCCGCGCTCGACGCCGCTTGGGGCGGCGCGTCTGGCGCGGCATCGTTTTTTCATCATGCAGGGTGGCTATGCCTCCGTGATGGCAGACTCGCGTCGTCAGGTTTGCGGCGTCTTGTGGGATCTGGCGCTCGGCGATGTGCGTGCGCTCGATGCCTATGAGGATGTGAGGGGCGGGCTTTACCGCAAGATTACGCAGCCGGTCTTGCGCTGGCAGGGCGCGTCAGCGCGTGCGCTGGTCTATGTCGGCGCTTCCGTGCAATCGGCGCCGCCCCTGCCGGGCTATATGGAAAGCGTGCTCGCAGCCGCGCGCCCGTGGAATTTTCCCGAGGCCTATTTACGCGAGCTCGAAGCCTTTTTGCCGACATCTATGCGCCAGCGCGGCGATGCACCGTCCTGGATTGCGCCCGATGGCTCATCGCAGCAGATCAATGCTGTTACAGAGCGCCCAAAAGTCCGCCCGCGTTTTGCCTCGCCGCTCGATCGCGAGCCGGGCGCATGATTGAAATGCTGGTCATTCATCTGCGCATCGAGGGCAAGGTGCAGGGCGTTGGCTTTCGCCAATGGACAGCGCGGGAGGCACGCATGCGCGGCCTGTCGGGCTTTGTGCGCAATCGGGCTGACGGCAGTGTGGAAGCTTTGTTTTCCGGCGATGCCGATGCGGTCTCGGCTTTGGCCGAAGCCTGCGGACGCGGGCCATATGGCGCGCGCGTCGAGCGCGTCGATGTGCGCCCGGCGCAGGAGGAGCATCTGGCGCTGAGCGCCGCAGATTTTCCGATCCGCCCGACATTCTAGACAGTCGGTCCGAAAATCTCCTCAAAAGCCGCGCGCAAGGCCATATCCGCCTCCGGCATGGTGATGGGCAGGCCCAGATCGACAAGGCTCGTCACGCCATAGCGGGCTGCGGAAATGCCGCAGGGCACGATGCCGGCAAAATGGTCGAGCTCGGGTTCCACATTCAGCGATATGCCGTGAAAGGTCACCCAGCGGCGCAGGCGGATGCCGATGGCGGCGATCTTGTCTTCTGCGCCAACGCCTTTGTCGGGGCGGGCAACCCAGACGCCGACCCGATCCTCCCGGCGCTCGCCACGGATGTTGAAGGCTGCCAGCGTCGCCGTGATCCAGTCTTCCAGTGCCGCCACAAAGGCCCGCACATCGGGGTTGCGGCGTTTCAGGTCGAGCATGACATAGGCGACCCTCTGGCCGGGCCCGTGATAGGTGAACTGGCCGCCCCGGCCCGTCCGGTGGACGGGGAAGCGGGCCTCGACCAGGTCGCTGTCCTGCGCCGATGTGCCGGCGGTATAGAGGGGCGGGTGTTCCACCAGCCAGACGAGTTCGGGAGCCTCGCCCTCCGCAATGGCCTGCGCGCGGGCCTCCATAAAGGCGACAGCGGCCTCATAAGGGGTCAGGCCCTCGGCAATGCGCCATTCGACAGGCTGATGGCCCGCGCCGGCCTGCATGGGCCGCCGGATGTCGCTGCGGCTGCTGTTCTCGCTCTGAGGGGCCAAAAGACGCAATCCCTTGCTGATCTCGCCTCAGATATAGCGTGCCGTTTGGAAAAGCACACGAAAAGGACGATCTGTGCTTGTCATGCCGGAAGCGATTTGTTAGACGGGCCGCCTACCGAGTGGCAGGCGCTTTTGAGCCAGTCATTTTCTCTGCGGCCATGGCGGAATTGGTAGACGCGCTAGCTTGAGGTGCTAGTCCTTTAACCGGGGTGGAAGTTCGAGTCTTCTTGGCCGCACCATTTTAAATATCACGACAAAGCTTGTTGATCGGTCGGGGCGGGTGCAAAGCGCGCTTGTCCTGACGGGCTTTTTTTGCTCGATTGCCGGTCTTGTTTTTTTAATTTTTCGGGATCTGCTTTGGCGCGAAATCTTATTATTGTGCGGCCCGGTGCGGCCTCCTTGCATCAGTGCTGGGTCGATCGCGGGCATGATCGTTCGTTCGATCTTCTTCTATGCCCCTATGGCGCGACGTCTTTCGTCTCAGAGCCGGAGCATGGGATTTATCTCGGTGCGACCCATGCTGGACTGAAATGGGCCGGGCTCAAGGCATTGCTGCATGAATGGCAGGGCTGGCGCGATTATGAATATATTGCGCTTGTCGATGACGACATTCTCGCCAGCCAAGCGAACTGGATCCGGTTTTTCGCTCTTTGCGCGAAGGTCAAGGCGCGGCTTGCGCAACCGGCATTGACCCAGGATTCCTATTTTTCCCATGTGATCACTCTGCAGAACAAAAGCTACATCCTGCGCGAGACGACCTATGTCGAATGTATGATGCCCTGCTTTCATCGCGATGCGCTTGCCGATCTCTTGCCGACATTGGCCGAAAGCCCGTCAGGCTCGGGCTGGGGTCTCGAACATCTCTGGGCAAAACGGCTTGGCTATAAGGATATCTGGATCATGGATGCGGTGGCGATGCGCCACACGCGGCCCGTGGGTGGCGCCTATCAGGCCCGCAAGGCGGAATTCACCGAAGAATATCGCAATATCGTTCGCAATCACGATGCGCCGGCCCTGATGCGAAGCCTGAGCGGCTATATGCAAAAGGGCCAAAAGGTCGAAAAGGTCGATGGCGACAACCCGGATTTCCTGCGCCTCTATCTGTCCGGCTATTGGGATCTCGCCAGAGACAATTCGACCCGGTTCTGGCGCATTCTCAAGGCGCAGATTGAAAAAGGCTGATTATTTGAGCTGATAAATATAGGCGGTGGTAATGCCGTGCTTGCGTGCGAGCTCGGCCACAGGAGTGCCGCGTTTGCGCTCGCTCAAAAGCATTTTGCGAAAGGCTGCCAGTTCCTTGCCGGAGCGCCGGATCCGCTTCGGGCGGCGCTCTGCGCCCTCTTCATTATTCTCCAGGATATCTTCCGCCAGCTGGATGATCTTGCGGATGCGGTTCCGGTCGGATTGCGTCAACGCCATCATCAATCACCAAGGGATATTTTTGTTATTACCCGGTTAACACAGCCGTTGTCAGGAGGAAACGGTTTTTTCGTCTAAATAGTTCCCAAGTCATTATCAATAAAAGAAAACTAGTTATAAAATTCGGTTCCCTCCTTATTTGGCTGCCAGCCGTTTACGACAGTTTGCGAATAAAGGACATGGCCCGACCCGCAGCCTGGTCCATGTTGTAATAGCGATAATCAGCCAGACGACCGGCGAAATGCACATGGGGGAAACGCGCGGCTGCCAGCGCCTCATATTGCTTGTGCAGGGCCTCGTTCTGCGCATGGGGGATTGGATAATAGGGGATGGTCTGCCCCGGCAGATGGGCCTTCGGATATTCGATCATCACGAGCGTTTTGTCGTGACGCTCGCCGGTCAGGTGAAACATTTCAGTAATGCGCGTGAAATTCTCGGCATTGGGATAATTGACCTGCGCGACCGGCTGGTGGGCCGGTTGGCCATAGGTCTGGATGTCGAAGGACAGTGAACGATAGGGCAAGGGGCCGAGTTCATAGCCGCAAAATTCATCCATGGCGCCGGTGAAAAGAATGTTTTTGAATTTTGCATCTTTGGCCATGTCCTGCCATCGCGTCTACAATTCGACATGAATGTTTGGATGGGCCAGCATATTTTCGAACATATGCGTATAGCCATGCAAAGGCATGTTCTGGAACGTGTCCTGAAAATAGCGATCATCGTAGGAAACGCGCACCGGCACGCGATCGGTCACCGATGATGACAATTGCTCGGGGCCGAAGCCCCATTGCTTTGTCGTGTAGCCAAGAAACACATTTTCATAGACGAAATCGGCGAGCTCGCGAAGCATTTCCGATGGTTCGTCACGCAGTTTCATGATGGTTGTATTGGCACCCATGCCATAGCGGGCAATCAGCGCATCTTTCATCATTTGCGCTTTGCGGTGGTCGAACAGCATTTCAATGGAGGTGAAGTTGAACGGCACCGGCACAAGCCGGTTTTTAATCATCGCCAGGACGCGGTGCTCGTATGGCCGCCATTGCGTGAAGCGCGAGAGATAATCGGCGACCTGATGAGAATTGGTGTGAAAAATATGCGGTCCATAGAGGTGATAGAGGATGCCATCCTCATTGCGCCGGTCATGCGCATTGCCGGCAATATGGTCGCGCTGGTCGATGACCAGAACGCGTTGCCCATGTTCGGCAGCCAGAATCTGTGCCGCAATCGCGCCGGTAAAGCCAGCGCCGACAATCAGCCAATCATGCATTTTTTAAAATCGCTATCCAAAAGAAATTTGAAAAAACCGATAAGAATTAAAAAGAAAAATATCTAAGGCAGGCTGCTATTAAGCGGTTTTTCTGCCCTTATTCAGGACGTCATCGAAATAGGCGATGGTCTTTTCAAGCCCTTCGCGCAATTGCACCTTGGGTGACCAGCCGAGCTTTTCGCGCGCACATGCAATATCGGGCTTGCGCTGTTTTGGATCGTCGGAGGGCAGGGGCATATGGATGAGCTGCGAGCGCGAGCCCGTCATTTCCAGCACGAGTTCGGCCAATTCACGAATGGTGAATTCGACAGGATTGCCGAGATTGACGGGTCCGGTCAGTGTGTCGTCGCTGTCCATAAAGGCCAGGAAGCCGGCGACGAGATCATCGACAAAACAGAATGAACGCGTCTGGCCGCCATCGCCGAACAAAGTGATCGGCTGGTGTGTGAGTCCCTGGACGATGAAATTCGAAACCACGCGCCCATCATTGGGGTGCATGCGCGGGCCGTAAGTGTTGAAAATGCGCGCGACCTTGATCTTGACGCCATGCTGTCGGTGATAATCGAAGAACAATGTCTCAGCGCAGCGTTTGCCTTCGTCATAACAGGCGCGCAGGCCCGTCGGATTGACATTGCCCCAATAGGATTCTGGCTGGGGATGCACGCTCGGGTCGCCATAGATTTCCGATGTCGAAGCCTGGAAAATTTTCACTTTCAGGCGTTTGGCGAGGCCCAGCATGTTGATCGCGCCGATCACGCTGGTCTTGGTCGTCTGCACCGGATCGAATTGATAATGGATCGGCGAGGCCGGGCAGGCGAGATTGAAGATCTCATCCACTTCGACAAACAAAGGATGCGTCACATCGTGTCGCAGGAGTTCGAAATTCCGGTTGTCGAGCAGATGGTGAATATTGCGACGCTGGCCGGTGAAAAAATTATCGACGCAGAGAACTTCGTGGCCGCGCTCGAGAATTCTGTCGCAAAGATGAGAGCCCAGAAAACCCCCGCCGCCTGTCACGAGGATGCGTTTGCGATCCATATTCGAACTACTGTGCCGGCGTATCTGTCGCGCAGAAAGAAAACTTTTATTGCAAATCAGATACGTTCATGTGTCTTTATGCTCTTTTTGTTCTTGAACTTGGCCAGAATGCAACCTCTGGCTGGCCTTTTCGGGCGCTTTTCGGGGGTGCCGGGGCGAGGCTGGCCCCCCGGCTCGGATTGGGCCGCTCCGGATTGACTTGCCTCGGCTGGTCTATAAAGAGCGGGCAAGGCAGCGCTTCGAACGGGACCCCCGCCCATGGCCGATCTTGACCAGGAAAAGGCCCTTGGGTCAGCCGCCGGCCTGCGTGATGGCGATGGCGAGGTGCGTCCGGCCTTTGTCGAACAGGTGGCCGATGCCATTTCGGCCGATGATGCGGCGGCCCTCCTGGCTCTTGCCGGCGATCTCCACGAGGCGGATCTCGGCGCCCTGATCGAGGCGCTCGATCCTGATTTGCGGCCACGTCTGGTCGAATTGCTGGGCAAGGATTTCGACTTCCTGGCGCTGACCGAGGTCGATGAAAAGGTCCGCGAAGACATTCTCGATGAATTGCCGCCCGAGACAGTGGCCGAGGGTGTGCGCGATCTCGAAAGCGATGATGCGGTTGCCATTCTTGAACATCTCGACCCTGAAGATCAAGAAGAGATTCTCGAGGGCCTGCCCGCCCTTGACCGTCTGGCGATCCAGCGCTCGCTCGATTATCCGGAAAATTCAGCCGGTCGTCTCATGCAGACGACATTGGTTGGCTTGCCGCCGTTCTGGACGGCCGGCCAGACGCTCGACCATATTCACGATATCGACGATCAGGAATTGCCGGATTCTTTCTTCGAGGTTTTTGTCGTCGATCCAGCCCATCGCCTGCTCGGCAATGTGTTCCTCGACAAGCTTGTGCGCGCGCGTCGCAGCGCCCGGCTTGAGGATCTGATGGACGCTGATCGCCGGCGCGTTCTCGTCACCGAAGATCAGGAAGAAGTGGCGCGTTTCTTCGAGCGCTACAATCTGGTCTCCGCGCCGGTGGTGGATGAAGCTGACCGGCTCGTCGGCGTCATTACCATTGACGATATCGTCGATGTTATCCGCGAAGAAGCGCAGGAAGATATCGGCGCTCTGGGCGGCGTCAGTCCGGCGGAAGAATTGTCGGATACGGTCTGGTGGATCACGCGCAGCCGTTTTCTCTGGCTGCTTGTCAATCTGATGACGGCTTTCCTCGCATCTGCCGTGATCGGCCTGTTCGAGGGGCAGCTTGAAAAAATGGTGGCGCTGGCCGTGCTCGTGCCAATTGTCGCAAGTCAGGGTGGCAATGCGGCAACGCAGACCATGACAGTGGCCGTGCGCGCTCTGGCCACGCGCGAATTGACCCGCGCCAATGCCATGCGCGTCGTGCGCCGCGAATTGCTGGTGGGCTGCGCCAATGGCCTTGGTTTTGGCATTATCAGCGGCGTGGCAGCCGCAACCTGGTTCGGCATGGCGTCTTTGGGCTTCGTCATCGGCCTTGCCATGTTCACCAATATGGTGGCCGGCGCCTTGGGTGGCATTCTCATTCCGATGGTGCTGGAAAAATTCAAGGCCGATCCAGCCGTATCTTCCGGCGCTTTCGTGACCACCGTCACCGATGTCGTCGGCAATTTCGCTTTTCTCGGCATTGCGACACTCTGGTTCGGCCTGTTGTAAGCTTAACCAAGCATTGACCTGCGCGGGCTAGTTTCGCCCGCATGATGAAGCCGTTTTTCTCTCTTCCCTCGCTTGTCGTCGCAGCAGCGGCGCTCCTTCTCTCCGGCTGCGGCGGCGGGCCACCGCAAATGCCGCCCGGTGCGCAATTCAACGGGCCTTATCCCAGCGATTTTCAGGTCCATGGCATCGATGTGTCGCGCTATCAGGGCGAGATCGACTGGCAGGCCGTGCGCAATTCCGGCGTTGAATTCGTCTGGATCAAGGCGACGGAAGGTGGCGATCATCTCGATCCGAAATTCGTGCAGAACTGGAATGGCGCAGCGGCGGCGGGCATTCCGCGCGGCGCCTATCATTTCGTCTATTGGTGCCGCGATCCGCGCGAAGAGATGGAATGGTTCAAGCGCAATGTGCCGGCCGATCCCGGCGCGCTGCCGCCTGTTCTCGATGTCGAAGTCACGCCTGAATCCAAGACCTGCAAGCGCATCCTCCATCGCGAGGAAGTCTTGGCCGACATGCGGCTCATGCTGGCCGAAATGGAACGCCATTATGGCAAGCGGCCGGTGATTTATGTGACGGTCGATTTTTATCGCCACATCATGCATCCAAATGAATTTGCCGATTATCCGGTCTGGGTGCGCAGTACCAAATATTCGCCCCCGATCCATTATCCGGGTCGGCGCTGGGTGTTCTGGCAATATCAGTCCGACGGTTATGTGCCGGGCATTAAAGGCAAAGTCGATCGCAATGCTTTTGCCGGAACCCGCGCCCAATGGCAGGCCTGGCTGCGCTCGCAATGACGCCGATGCTTTGCTAAGCTCACAGCAACAGGAGAGAAATGCCATGCTCAAAGTCTGGGGCCGTCTCAATTCGATCAATGTGCAAAAGGTCGTGCTTTCCCTGGAAGAGATCGGCCTGCCTTATGAGCGTGTCGATGCCGGTCTTCAGTTTGGCATCAACACAAGCCCCGAATATCTCGCCATGAATCCCATGGGCCTGATCCCGACCATCGACGACGATGGTTTCGTGCTGTGGGAAAGCAATGCGATCACACGCTATCTTTGCGCCAAACATGCGACGGGCGGACTCTATCCGACAGATTTGCATGAGCGCGCGGATGCGGAACGCTGGATGGATTGGCAGGGCGGGGCACTCAACACGGCCATGGTGCCGGCCTTCTACAATCTCGTGCGCGCGCCCGCCGACAAGCGCAATGACGCCGCCATCGAGGCCTCGCGCGTCAAGACGAATGAACTGGTCGCCATGCTGGAGGCGCATCTGGCCGGCCGCGATTATGTGGCGGGCGGCACTTACGGCATAGGCGATATCGGCATGGTGCCGATCATGCACCGCTGGCTCAACCTGCCGGTCGAGCGCACACCCATCCCCAATATCGAGGCTTGGTACCATCGCCTTATGCAGCGACCCGCCTGCCAGCGTGTCTTGACGCTGCCTTTGTCCTAATCGTCGCCGGCTTCTTCCGCGTCAATCGTCGCGCCCGGAAGCCCCAGTCGATAGACGCCGCGGAAATCTTCCGGATCGGCTGGCTTGCCCTTGCGATAGATCGTGATCTTGCCCGCGCGTGCGAGGCCGATGGCGGCATTGCGCACATCGCGCGCCCAAGTGCCGGGATTGCCATCATCGCCCTTGCGGCCTTCGGCAAAGGTTTTGGCAATCAGCATGGGGCTGATCGTGCGCCCAGCGCCGCGCTCTTCGCACATGGCGAGGATGACATCCTCAAGTTTGGGGCGGTGTTTCTTGCCGACGTCTGGAAAATCGCTCATGGGGGCTCACATGCGGTCTGGCGCAGGCGCGGTCAAGTCCTGTCTTTTTCCGGCGGCTCGTAATTGATCGCCTCATGTGCATCCGACATGAATTGCCGCGCCGACATGACGATGAGCACGGCAGCCGTGGTGGCGATGAAGGCATAAGCGCCGGCAAACCAGCCGATATAGGCGAGCGCAAAGAAAAAGGCGCGCTGGCCGCGGGTGAAATGCCGGCCCGCAGCAATATGCATTTGCGCGGCGCGCATGGCGACGCGGCGGCGTTCCTTCTGGTCGGGTGCAGCGCGCGCCGGTGTGGCACCCACAAGAATGGCCGTGTAATTGAACAGGCGATAGGACCAGGCGAATTTGAAAAAGGCATAGCCGAAGATCAGGATCAGGCCGATGATCTTCAACTCCCAGGCCGAGCGCGTGACATCGCCACCAAAGGGAAGGTCGGCGAAAATTTTCACGACATCGTCGGTGGCGCGCAAAAGCGTTGCCGATGCGCCCACCGCCAGCAGCGAGGTGGAGGCGAAAAAGGCCGTGCCATTCTGCAGCGAGCCCATCAGCGAAGCATCCATGATGCGATTGTCGCGTTCCGACATTTCGATCATCCAGCGCACCCGGTAATGGTCCATCATATTATTCAGGCCGGTTCCCGCGCCCGGCGAGCGGCTGAGCAGAATATGATAGGCGCCCCATGCGGCGACGAAAAAGCCGAAGGCGAAAAGATCGGGGGCGGTCAGGCCGAGGTTGCTCACGGGCGCTTGTCTTTCTGCAGGCAGGCCGACTCAGGTGCCGTCCTGGCTGCCAGACTAGACCGGGGCGGGGGCAGCCGCGAGTGCCGCGCGCGTCGGGGCTGCCATGCGCGCCAATAATGGCTAGGCTGGCTGGATGATATTCGTCTCAAGGATTCCGGAAGAAGATTCGCTGGGCCGCCGCTTCGTCGCACTTATGTGGGGCATTGCGGCGGGCGTCTTTGTCTTTGCAAGCGCGATCGTTGCCTATGCTCTTGTGCATGATCTCGTGCAATTGCGCCGCGATGGAACCGACTGGATCTATGACATTGCCTTTTATGTCATGGCCGCGGTTCTGTACGGGCGCGGGGCCAGGATGGAGCAGATCGGCGCTCTGGCGCTGGCTTGCGTGATGGCCATTGCCGGTTTTCATACGCTCTACGATCTTTGGGACAAGGTCTTGAACCCGCGTCCCATCCAGCCATTGGTTCTGGGTTTTTCTGCGCTCACCTCGGCGGGCTTCGGCTTTCTTGTTGTCTGGCTTCTCTTGCCCTTTCGCGCATCGACAAATCCGTTGATCGAGGCGACCTGGCTGTCGGCGCGCAATGCGATGATTGTGAGCGCGGCCTATGCGTCAGTCACTTTCTTCGCGCGGCTTGCAAGCTCGCGCATGGTCGAATACGGACTCGATCTCTTTGCTGCAGCCCTGTGTTTTCAGACTGCTTTCATCATTACGCGCGATGCGTTACGCGATCCGCGTCTCAAGGGGGACAAGGCATGACATCCCACAAGATTGCTCTGGTCACAGGCGCGGGAAGCGGCATCGGGCGCGCCAGCGCCATCGCATTGGCGCAAGCAGGCTGGCACGTCGTTCTGGCTGGCCGTCGCATCGAGACGCTGACCCATGTCGAGGCTGAAATTGCAGCTGGCGGCGGACACGCCATGGTGCATGCAACTGACGTGGCCGATGAGGCCTCGGTGGCAAATCTCTTCGACAAGATCCGCACGACATTCGGGCGGCTGGATCTATTGTTCAACAATGCCGGCGTTTTTTCGCCCGCAATGCCGCTGGAAGATCTCGACGTGGCGATCTGGCGCAGCATGGTGGATGTGAATCTCACCGGCGCTTTTTTCTGCACCCAGCATGCATTTCGCATCATGAAGGCGCAGGAGCCGCGCGGCGGGCGCATCATCAACAATGGCTCGATCTCGGCCCATGCGCCGCGGCCCAATTCCGCGCCCTATACGGCCACCAAACATGCCATTACCGGCCTGACGAAATCGACGGCGCTCGATGGGCGCAAATATGACATTGCCTGCGGCCAGATCGATATTGGCAATGCCGAGACCGATATGGTGCAGCGGATGAAGACCGGCGTCGCCCAGGCCGATGGGCGCATTGCGCCTGAAGCGGTGATGGATGTCTCCCATGCCGCGCAGGCCGTGGTGCATATGGCCAGCCTGCCGCTGGAGGCCAATGTGCTCTTCATGACCGTCATGGCAACCAAAATGCCCTTCGTGGGCCGGGGCTGACCTGCGGCGTTTGGCGTGTGGATGGCGGGGCGCGGGGCTCGCCTATCTGCGGGCGGGCGATTAAACAGCCCTCATGGCACTTCATATGCTCAAACTCTGCGTCGGCGCCGAATCCATCCGCGATCTCGAGGAATGGATCGAGCTGCGCCTGAAACAGCTCAAAAAGGCCGGGCAGAAGGCGGAGCAATTCCACACCACCCGCATGGTGCCCAAGCGCATGGACGAGATCCTCGATGGCGGCTCGCTTTATTGGGTCATCAAGGGACAGGTCGCCGCCCGCCAGCGATTGCTCGATATCCAGCCCTTCACCGATCTGCAGGGAATCGGGCGCTGCCATCTGATCGTCGAGCCGAAGGTCGTTCCGGTCCTGCCGCGTCCCTGCCGGCCGTTTCAGGGCTGGCGCTACCTGAAACCGGAGGATGCGCCGGGCGATCTGGCCGATGGGGCAGGGGCCTTGGCCGAAATGCCCGAAGAATTGCGCCGCGAATTGCGCGAACTCGGGCTTCTATGATCGCTTCGCTCTTGCCGCGCGGCCTTCCGCATACGATCTTCTGGCCATGAGCGAGGGGCCGGACAGAAAAGATATCGCACCGCAGGGCAAGTCCTCTGCCGCCGTGGATGCGTTCCTGCGCAAGGCGGCGCAGGCCTCGAGCGCGCGGGCCAATCAGCGCGGGCGTCTGATTTTTGCCCTCGATGCGACAATGAGCCGTCAGCCGACCTGGGATATGGCGATGCATGTGCAGGCGCGCATGTTCGACACGACGGCCAAGCTCGGCGGGCTAGATGTGCAGCTCGTTTATTTTCGCGGCTATGGCGAATGCCGCGCTTCGTCTTTCGTGGCCGGCGGCGAGGGGCTGGCAAAGCTGATGGGCAAGATCCGCGTGATGGGCGGACAGACGCAGATTGCCAAAGTCCTGCGCCATGCGCGCGACGAGGCCAAACGCGCGCCGGTCGGTGCTCTGGTTTATATTGGCGATTGCGTCGAAGAGCCGGCCGATGAACTCGCCCATGCCGCCGGCGAACTCGGTCTTCTGGGCGTCAAGGCTTTCATCTTTCATGAAGGGCGCGACAGCGCCGCCGAAATGGTGTTTCGCGATCTTGCCCGTCTCACCGGCGGCATTTATGCAGCTTTCGATGCGGGTGCGCCGGAGCGTCTGGCTGCGCTTCTGGCAGCGGCTGCAGCCTATGCCGCGGGTGGGCGCAGCGCGCTTGCCAATCATGCCGGCGATGCCGGCCGTCTCCTCTTGTCACAAATGCGCTGATGAATCTCCTGATCGCCATCGCCATTCTTTTCGTGCTCTGGCAGGGCATACGCTTTTTCGCCCGCGCCAAACCGCAGACCGTTGTGCGCGTCATCAAAATGATGGGCGGCCTGTGCGTCTTTGCTGTGGCCGGTCTATTGTTTCTGCGCGGTCATGTCGAAATGGCGCTGGCGCTGGGCGGTGTGGGGCTCTGGCTGATCGGCTGGGGTGCACCTCCGATCGGTTTCCGCAATGCCGGCAGCGCACCGCAATCCTCGCGCGTGCGCTCGGCCATGATTGAAATGGAAATGGATCTTGGCAGCGGCGCCATGGAGGGCCGTGTGCTGGCAGGCACGTTCGAGGGGCGCAAGCTCTCGGAGCTCGCGCGCCCGCAATGCGACGCGCTTTATGCCGATTGCCTGCGCGACGATCCCGATGGCGCGCGGCTGTTAGAGGCTTATCTCGACCGCCGCTTTCCCGGATGGGGTGAGACAGTTCAGCGTGACACTCACGCGGGGTCGAGTCACATCGGGGCGCGTCGCTCCGGTGCGATGACCGAGGATGAAGCTTATGAAGTCCTGGGGCTTCAAAAGGGAGCTGCGCGCGACGAAATTGCGCGGGCGCATCGCGCGCTCATGAAGAAATTGCATCCCGATCACGGGGGGACGACGTCCCTCGCTGCTCGGGTGAATGAAGCCAAAGATGTCCTGATGCGACGTCATCAGTAAAACTCCGATACGCTAATCAATGTGCGACAAAACAAATTGGTTTCGTGTCGCCGTTTCATCGGCAATCAATTCTTGGTGGCAAAGCAGCTCATTCCTGAGCGCTTCAGCGATTTGCAGGCTGTTTCAGCCTGTGTTTCGTTCAGCCCTGCAAAGCGGGCGCGATAGAGCGTTTCGTCTCCCTTGCTCACTTTCTCAGTGAAGGGCACAGCTGCATTCAATGCGCCGCGGCTTTGTGCTTTGGCGCGTGAGAGAAGTTCATTGGCTTTCGACGCGCTGTCGGTGGCGCCGATCTGGATCATCACGCCTTTGGCAGCGGCAGAGGGACGGGCAGTTTCGCGCGCTTCGCTGCGCACAGGTGCTACATCGGCAACCGCTTGCGCGGTTTTGGGTTCGACGCGCAGTCCGACTTTTTCGACGCGGGGATCGGCAGGAGCGGGGCCAGAGACCCAGCGCATGTTCGATCCAGCCTGAGCCGCAGGCACAACGGCAGCCGCGACAATCGGGGCGCGGTTTGAGCCATCGAGCGAGACGCCGCGATAGGGCGTTGTATTTTGTTGCGGGGCGGGGGCTTGAGCCTGACGCGCTTTGCTGAGATCGACGGGGCCGACGGCTGCAACCTGCACGGGGCGCTGCGGCTCGACATTGCGCACCGGCTCGGGACGGGCGACTTCCACTCTTGTGGTGGGTTCGGGCACAGCTGCGACGGCGGGCGCCTTTTCCTTCGCCACGGCGGCGGCGGTCATGACAGGCTCTTGCCGGGCTTGTGCGAAAACCGAGGGCGCAGTTTTCGTGCGCGACGCATATTGGATCTTGTCTTCGATGAGATTGGCCATGATCCGGTCGCGCGATGCCGCTGTGCGACCGCCGATCACGACGGCGACAATATGCTGTCCATCGCGATGAACCGAACTCAGAAGATTAAAGCCCGAAGCATTGGTGAAGCCGGTCTTGATCCCGTCTATGCCTTCGATCTGCCCCAGCAGCCTGTTGTGATTGCGCAGCGAGCGTCCGGCATAGGCAAAATTATGCGTCGAGAAATAGCGGTAATATTTCGGATAGCGCTCCTGCACGGCGCGACCGAGAATGACGAGATCATGCGCGGTGGTGATCTGGCGCGGATTGGGCAAGCCGGAGGCATTCGCATAATTTGTGCGCGTCATGCCGATGGAGCGTGCCTTGGCCGTCATCATTTCAGCAAAGCGCGCCTCGCTGCCGCCGATATGTTCGGCGACGGCGGTGGCGACATCATTGGCTGATTTCGTCACCAGTGCCTTGATGGCATCTTCGGCGCGAATGGTCTGGCCGGGATTAAGGCCGAGTTTCGAGGGTGGCATGGCGGCGGCGCGCGACGACATGACGATCGGCGTGTCGAGCGTCATTTTCCCGCGCTCGAGCTGCTCGAACATCATATAGAGCGTCATCACCTTGGTGACGGAAGCGGGATGGCGCAATTCATGCGCATCCTTGGCATGGAGCACCTTGCCGCTATTGGCATCGACGACGAGGGCGGCGTAGGGCGGTGTATAGCCCTGGGCGACCTTGGCCTTGTTGCCCTTCTTCTTCTTTTTCTTGGTCTGGGCGGCATCGGCGGCGGTTGCCGTAAGGGAAAGGCTGAGCGCAAGCCCGACACCGGCAAGAATGGCCCAAACCCGGCTCGGCCGGCCCGCAACGCTCGTCATCATTACTCACCTTCGACAGGCTGGGCGGACCCTTACGAGGCCGTTGCCCGAACAACACACTTGGGAAGAGATAAGCGAACGCGGTTACGCAGCCGTTAATGGCCTCAAGATTCGGAGCGATTGCTGATGGGGACGGTTGGGCGGAAGATTTTTTGTGCGGCGCAACAAAATTGTTGACATGATTGTGCAGTGCACCTAAGGTTATTTTGACAGCGAGCCGGATTTGGCTGGCGCCGCTGGTGCTCCGCCCTTGGGGCGGTTCGTTCAGAAGGCAAAGATCATGTTCAAGAACCTGGAAGACCTGCAGAAATTTTCCAAGGACCAGCTCGACTCGGCCACCGCTTCGGCGTCCGCCGTGACCAAGAGCGTTCAGCAAATCACTGCTGAGGCCACCGATTACTCGAAAAAGTCGCTCGAGCAGTCGTCGGCTTTCGTCGAAAAGCTCCTCGGCGCCAAGTCGCTCGACACGGCCGTGCAGATCCAGACGGATTTCGCCAAGGCGAGCTATGAGAGCTTCGTTGCCCATGCGACCAAGTTCGGCGAGCTCTATACGAACCTTGCCAAGGAAGCCTTCAAGCCGGTCGAAGTGGCCGTTGCCAAGGCTCAGGCTGTCGCAAAGTAAGCTTTCGGCAGATTGATTGAAAAGCCCGGCCTCAGGCCGGGCTTTTTGTTTTTGGGCACTTTCCAGCCTTCCACAGGCCATTGGCCCCTTGTTCCACCTTGATCAACATCTTGCCGCACTTGCACTGGCATGTGGCTTGCGACGCGTTAAACTCAATCGGGCGCGGGCGGTTTGCGACTCGGTCTGAAGATGCCGATCGGGGACAAATTGCTTAGGGCCGGGGCAGGGTTTGCCCCTTATCTTCTGCATTCGGCGGACTACATGAAGAGTCCGGGGACAGGGACAAGGCAAGTGACGTTCGGTGATTTTTCGCTCGGTGGAGCGGAATGGAGCAAAGAGGGCGAGGCCGGGACGATGTCCGGGCGCGAATTCCTTGCGCCGCGTGCCGCACGCGCACCGCGCAAGGGCGACGATGCCGGGAATAACGGTTCGGGCACGGCGGTCATCACCAAGACCAAGACCCAGACCAAGAAACCGTCAATGTATCGCGTTTTGCTTTTGAATGACGATTACACGCCGATGGAATTCGTGATCACGGTTCTTCGGAAATATTTTAATAAGGGCCCGGACGAGGCCAATCGCATCATGCTGCACGTACACCATCATGGCGTCGGGGAGTGCGGCGTGTTTACCTACGAAGTCGCGGAAACCAAGGTCACACACGTCATGGATTTCGCCCGCAAGCACCAGCATCCCCTGCAGTGCATCATGGAAAAGAAGTGAGAGCCGCACATGCCATCCTTCTCCCGTAATCTCGAACAGTCGCTCCACAGGGCTCTCTCGGTCGCGAATGAACGTCATCACGAATATGCGACGCTCGAGCATTTGCTTCTCAGCCTGCTCGACGACCAAGATGCAGCCGCTGTCATGCGTGCCTGCTCGGTCGATACCGAGGTGCTGAAAAAGAACCTGCTCGAATATATCGATCAGGAGCTCGAAAACCTCGTCACCGACGGACATGACGATGCCAAGCCGACAGCCGGCTTCCAGCGCGTCATTCAGCGCGCCGTCATTCATGTGCAATCGTCGGGCCGCGAGGAAGTGACTGGAGCCAATGTGCTCGTCGCCATTTTTGCCGAACGCGAAAGCCATGCCGCCTATTTCCTGCAGGAGCAGGACATGACGCGCTATGATGCTGTCAATTACATCAGCCATGGCATTGCCAAGCGTCCCGGCATGTCAGATCCCACCAAGGCGCCGCGTGGCGCTGAGGAGGAGAGCGATGGCCGCGACCAGCGCGATGCGCGCGAGGCGCCAGCCGGCGACGGCAAGAAAAAAGAAGGCGCGCTCGACGCCTATTGCGTCAATCTCAACAAAAAGGCGCGCGACGGGCGCATCGATCCGCTCATCGGCCGCGAGGCCGAAGTGCAGCGCACGATCCAGGTGCTCTGCCGCCGCCAGAAAAACAATCCGCTGCTCGTCGGCGATCCGGGCGTCGGCAAGACGGCCATTGCCGAGGGTCTGGCGCGGAAAATCATCAAGGGCGAAGTGCCGGAAGTTCTTTCCAAGGCGACTGTCTTTGCGCTCGACATGGGCACATTGCTCGCCGGCACGCGCTATCGCGGCGATTTCGAAGAGCGCCTGAAGCAGGTGATGAAAGAGATCGAGCAGCATCGCAATGCGATCCTGTTCATCGATGAGATTCACACTGTGATCGGTGCAGGCGCGACATCGGGCGGGGCGATGGATGCGTCCAATCTGCTGAAGCCGGCGCTGGCGCAAGGCACATTGCGCTGCATTGGCTCGACCACCTACAAGGAATATCGCCAATATTTCGAAAAGGACCGCGCGCTTGTCCGTCGCTTCCAGAAAATCGACGTGAATGAGCCCTCGATCCCCGATGCCATTGAGATCATGAAGGGGCTGAAGCCCTATTTCGAGGAGTTCCACAAGCTCCGCTATACGAATGATGCTATCAAGGCGGCGGTCGAACTCTCGGCGCGCTACATCCATGACCGTAAATTGCCGGACAAGGCGATTGACGTGATCGACGAGACGGGCGCTTCGCAAATGCTGCTGCCCGAAAATCGTCGCAAGAAGACGATCGGGATCAAGGAAATCGAAACGACCATTGCGACCATGGCGCGCATCCCGCCCAAAACGGTCTCGAAGGACGATGCCGAAGTTCTCCAGCATCTCGAAGAGACCTTGCGTCGCGTCGTCTATGGTCAGGATGAAGCCATTGGCGCCTTGTCCTCGGCGATCAAACTGTCGCGCGCCGGTCTGCGCGATGCCGAAAAGCCGATTGGTTGTTACCTCTTCTCAGGCCCGACCGGCGTCGGCAAAACAGAAGTGGCGCGCCAGCTCGCCAAGAGCCTCGGTGTCGAGATCACGCGTTTCGACATGTCCGAATATATGGAGCGCCACACGGTGAGCCGTCTGCTCGGCGCACCTCCCGGCTATGTTGGTTTCGATCAGGGCGGCCTGCTGACGGATGCCATCGACCAGCATCCCCATTGCGTGCTGCTGCTCGACGAAATCGAGAAGGCGCATCCCGATCTCTACAACATCCTGTTGCAGATCATGGATCACGGCAAACTCACCGATCACAACGGCAAGCAGATCGACTTCCGCAATGTCATCCTCATCATGACAACGAATGCGGGCGCGGCTGACATGGCCAAATCCGCCTTCGGCTTCCATCGCGCCAAGCGGGAAGGCGATGATGTGGAAGCGATCAACAAGCTGTTCGCGCCGGAATTCCGCAACCGTCTCGACGCCATCGTGCCGTTTGGCCGTCTGCCGGAAGCGGTGATCACGCAGGTCGTCGACAAGTTCATCATGCAGCTGGAAGCCCAATTGGCTGACCGCAATGTGTCGATTGAACTCACCGACGAGGCGCGTCGCTGGCTTGTCGAACATGGTTATGATGAATCCATGGGCGCGCGGCCCATGGCGCGCGTCATCCAGCAGCACATCAAGACGCCTCTGGCCGATGAAGTTCTCTTCGGTCGCCTGAAAAATGGCGGCACGGTGCGGGTTGTCGTCAAGGGCGAAGAGGATGGCAGCCGCAAGCTCGGCTTTGTCTATCCCGAAGGCCCGGTGCTGCCGCGTCCCGAACGCGCCATTGTGGAAGCAGGCAAGAAGCGCCTGCGCTCCGAGCCGGAAGTGAGAG
>Ga0315908_10000194_pt1 | contig 49625 bp, 50 predicted proteins | sample LakEriMetagenome_12_FD_203520 | JGI IMG/M metagenome (GOLD analysis project Ga0315908, IMG submission 203520) | Freshwater fungal communities from buoy surface, Lake Erie, Ohio, United States - Buoy 4 MA124 | ecosystem: Environmental > Aquatic > Freshwater > Lake > Lake biofilm | place: USA...
CATCCAAAGATTGTTGGCGCACTTACTGAACAAGCGCAAAAACTCACACTTACATCTCGCGCTTTCTACAACGATTCTTTAGGTACTTACGAAGAATACGTGACTAAATTCTTTGGATACGACAAAGTTCTTCCAATGAATACAGGAGCAGAAGCAGTTGAGACGGCGATTAAATTGTGTCGCAAATGGTCGTATGAGAAAAAAGGAATTGCCGAAAACGATGCAATAATTATCGTTTGTGAAGGAAATTTTCATGGACGAACAACAACGATTATATCTTTCTCCAACGACCCTGATGCCAACACGAATTTCGGACCGTTCACTCCTGGATTTATCCGCATTCCTTACGACGATTTGGACGCGCTTCAAGACGCACTTGCGCACAAAAATGTAGCTGGATTCCTTGTTGAACCCATTCAAGGTGAAGCTGGAGTTTATGTTCCTTCCGCTGATTTCATTCAACGCGCACACGCCATGTGTCAGGCAAGCAATGTATTGTTTATGGCCGATGAAGTACAAACTGGTATCGCTCGAACAGGAAGTATTTTGGCTACATGCGGGGATTGTACTTGCGAAAAACGATGCGAGCGTCAAGCAACGTCGGTGAAAGCAGATATCCTTATTCTTGGTAAAGCATTGTCTGGTGGTGTCTACCCTGTTTCTGCTGTTTTGGCGGATGACGCAATTATGATGGTGATTAAACCAGGACAGCACGGATCTACTTTCGGAGGAAATCCATTGGCTGCAAAGGTGGCTGTTGCTGCACTTGAAGTGGTTGAAGAAGAACAATTGATGTTGAATGCACGACGCTTAGGGGTCATTTTCCGCAACGAAATGCAACGCATCATAGATTCATCGGATTTAATTCTTAAAGTTCGTGGAAAAGGTCTATTGAATGCAATTATTGTCAATGACACACCAGATAGTTCAACCGCTTGGAATCTATGTGTTGCATTGATGCACAATGGACTTCTAGCGAAACCTACACATGGAAATATCATTCGTTTTGCGCCACCTTTGGTGATGACAGAAAGCGAATTGATGGAATGTGTGGCGATCATCGAAAAGACAATCCGCGAATTCTCGAAGTAATCTGACCATAACGTTTCGGTAGCCATTTCTCTACATTCAGCTGCACACAATTTACAGTTCTCAGCGCATTGCGCACAGCTTTCATGATGTGCCGCATGTTTCGCGCATTCGATTGCACATTCTTCGCAAATAGTGGCACATAACAGATGGATGTCATGGCTAAATCGTGATTTTCGGGCATCAAAACGAGCGCACAATGCACAAATATCTGCACAGTCGCGACAAAGTAGAATACATTCTCGATTTCCTGAAGCAATGCAGTCTGTAATGGACATTTCACAGGAGATTACGCAAGCCAAACAGGCGTCAATGCAATGTTGAGATTTTTTCATTTGAGTGGTTTTCTTGAATTTCAAATCTCGCGCAACCAAATGATTCAAGAAATGATACTCATCATAAAAATAAGAGTACTGTTCCTGCAGCATTAAAAGTAGAAATCCTACTTCTTTAGATTCCCCTCCCCCTTTTCACGTTGAAAGAAGCTCGTGAAGTAGCCTGGAATTTCAGTCTCAAACACCATTTCCTTTTTCTTAAAAGGGTGAATGATGCGAAGGTATGAGGAATGCAAGGCCAAGCGTTGCGGTCCTTTTGCAGTAGTACCGTAAATTTTATCGCCAAGAACTGGATGACCTTTTTCAGATAGATGCACACGTATTTGGTGTTTTCGTCCAGTGAACAAGTCAATTTCTAATAGGCTAAACTCTTCATTTTCCTTTAGAACGTTAAATCCTGTTCGTGCCAATTTACCCGTAGTCGTGTCTTTCACAGAATACACACGAAGCGCTTTGTTCTCCATCAAATACGTCGTGATCTCCCCTTGTTTGTGTTTCAATTTCCCCTGAACGACAGCCACATACTTCTTTGCGAAGTCCTGCCAGTTTTCTTGTAAAAACTGCCTCGATTGTTCATTCTTGGCAAACACAAGGATTCCTGAAGTTTCTCGATCAAGGCGATGTACGATGTAGACACGATTCTTTGATTTTGCGTTTCCGCGCATCACGTAGTCATTCAATAAGTAATGGGCTGTGCGTTCCTTTTCCCGATCCGTTCCGATCGTTAGTAATCCAGGCGCCTTGTCTACTACGATGATTTCTTGGTCTTCGTAGAGAATCGTCAAGCCACTTGGTTGGTATTTTTTTGGTGGAAGTTTGGGGAGTTTATGCTCGCTCATGAGTCTTTGCGAAAATGTTCGCTCAAAGATACACTTCCCTTAGAAGTTAAGCACACAAACATTTGATATTGACATCAAGTTGATTTAGAATTCTCTTAGTCCTCTATAATGATCTTTTGAGTGACCTTGTCTGTTGAAGTCTCAACCGTGATCAAATAAATTCCACCATATTCCAATCCGCGCACTTTACGTTGAAAGGTGTTTTCTCCGATTTTCACATCGGTAAGCACTCGGTCCTCGAGAACTTTACCTTCCACATTACGAAGGGTTATCCGCACATTCTCGATGTTATCAAGATGAAACTTAACCACAAATCGTCCATCATTGGGATTTGGGTAAACTTTTATTTTCAGCATCCCATTGCTTTGCTCATTCAATTCATGAACTCCCAATTCTGTATTCTTTACTACATAGACCTTAAAAATCTGACTGCTGGCACTACTTTGCGTTCCCGTATTTGTGAAAAAGATATTTGCTGCTGTACTGCTTATTCCACCATAAATATATCCGACCAAGGTACTATCAGCTGTTAATTCATCCAATTTAAGCACTTCATTTGGGTAATGAGGTACATCCATAATTGGAATAAACTCCGCTCCCGTACCCAATAAACTTGGCATTTCAATTGGCAATTTGTATTCAGCCATTGCTCCAGAGGCATCGCGACTCACCCGTGCGATTGTTTTTACGAACGGAACATTATTGTCTTGAACAAGCACCCCAGAGCTATCGTAATACTGAGCTATTCCTCCAAAAAACACAGTATGCATTTGATTATTAGCCACGGAATATAGAGGTAAAACAGCACAATGGTAATGGTTGTAATATTGTTGAAAGGTGTTATTCACACTGTAATTGGCACTGTCGATATTTACACAATTAAGAAATGGCAAATCAATGGTTGGTTGAAAAACTCCTGAAAACGCTGTTATTCCCTGCTCCCCTGTAGGCAGAATTTGAGCGACAGCATTGTAATCCCTTCTGTGAAGATTTGTTGCATCGGTGATTGTTGGTAAATGCGTAATGATCAAGTTTGTTCCGTCATCTTGAAGGGTAAACTTGCGTATGGCATTGGTATATACCTGGGTATAAGTTGGGTTTCCCATTGGATTATAGTTTCCATCAAACCGATTTCCACCCACTAAATAAAATGTATTATTGATTTTCTTCAAATGACCACCAGTCACCGCAAATTGGTTATCAAAAACTTGACGAAAAAAAGGTGTGATTGTGGTCCCATTGATTACTGCGTCGATGGTCGATGGAACATCTATCGCAGTCAAATTTTCAAAGGTCTTACGTGCCGAAGTGGCCGCATTAAATCCATATCCACCAAGCACATAAAGGTAATTTCCTTCCTGATGAAACTCCATGTTGGTTGCACTCAATTGCTCCTGTAAATTGACCGATAATGACGATAAAGGGGCTGACCATTTTTGAGCTGTCACAGGATCGATGACGATAAGTTGATTGTTATTTCCTGCAACATCAAACGCTGCAAAGGGTTGTCGTCGATGTAATCCATCTAAACGACCTCCAACAATTAACCATTTCCCGTTGTGCTGCCCAAAAGCATACGCCTGAATTCCTCCTAGATTAGGAATATCCATTGGCTCCAATGCCACATTGAAAGGTACTACCTGAGCTGTTAACATCGAATAGATGAAGATGAACACCGAAAATGAAATGATTGCTTTGAACATACGAATTTGTTTTACGGCGCGATATTAACGCATATTCGTCGGAACGAGTGTAATGATTGTTACATAAATGGCATACCAAGCAAGGAACTACTCTTTGTTCATGAACTTGTGTGAACCATCACATGAAGGCATTCGTTTCGATAAACCACAGATACAGTCGTCAATTCCTTTGCCTTTTAGAATGCGTGCTTTATACTTTTCGATGCGTGAAGAACGTGTTTCTGCATGTTTTGCTGATGAAAAATGCAGGATATACGCACGCTGTCTTCCAGGTGTGAGTTTCTCAAATGCTTCTTGATACTCGGCATTTTTGTCAAAGACCTCCACCAATTCCGCTGGATAAGATGGTGAAGCCACATCCGTTTTAGGCACTTTCAATCCTGCCTTCTCGATTTCGACAGCTTCAAAGATGTATTGTTTAATTTCAGACCGAAGTGCTTTTATCTGCTCACAATTGGTAAAGCGAATCATGCGCATGCCTTGCGTATTCTCACCTGAGCGAGCAAGAATCTTCGCTTGATCTGCAAGCAACACTCCTTTGAAAAATGCAAGAACACCATAATCTTTGAAGGAGCTTACAAAAAGTACATTCTTCCCGTTTATCGAATAACAGGGTTGGCGCCATTTAAATTCTTCCGTCAAGCTGCATTCAAGTACAATCTCACGAAGAAGTTTCATTTCTGCTTGCCACTTTTTCGCTTTTTCTAAGAATTCATCTACTTGGGGATTCATATTTCTGACTTACCGATTTGATGATGAAGGATTTGTCCATTACCATTCGTTACATACTCTTGGACGACCTCAGCTTTACGTTGACCGTTTTTTGTTGAATATTCCATTAGTATGTAGCAATCATCTTTAATGTCAACCCAAACCGTTTCCGAATCTCCATTCTCTATTTCTTGAATTTTAATTCGTTCGCAACCTGACACCACTATATTTTTCACCGTATGTCCTGTTTTATTGATAAAGGTAACGCGCACAATATTGGTAAAATAAACACCCATCGCAACGAATGCAATCACAGTGAGAACATTGAGCAAAAGTAAAGCTATGCCTTTTAACAAGTAGGTAGGATAAGATCTTCTCGACGCTAAAATTGCAAGGTAAAATAGTACCACCAAATTTACGAGCGCAGCACAAATGAAGAAATAAAATCCCATAAATAAGAACTCACTATTTCCTGAGCCGATAAAAGCCAATGCCAAAACGACGGGTACTAGGAAAGTAACCAGTGCGGTATATTTCGCAATTGAGGGAACATTCGTTTTAGTTTCGTTCATCATATGAATGCATTGAAAACAGTCAGTGTTTTAATCATTTTTATCCTCATATATCACCTCAAACACCATCACGGTGTTTCCTGTATTCGGAACAGAATCCTTTCCTTGAGAAGTTGTAACCAACTGTTTTCCATCAGGAGAAAGTGCCATACCAACAGGGAATTTTGCCGCATTGACTTCCGCAATTTTTGTCATGTTCAGGGCATCAATAACAACAATTTTATATTCATCATTGACACAGGCAAAAACATATTTTCCATCATCTGTTACGTCAATCGTGCGCGCACCAAGTCCAACGGAAACAGTTTCCCATTTCTTGAAAACAAGTTTCGAATTGTCATCAAATCCTTGCGCAAAGATGTCCTCCAACTTGGCTTTTTGAACCATTCCAAACTTATTTGAACTCATCACCAAGTAACCATTATTGATTACCAAATGGCGCAGGTTTGCATAGGCCCCTGTGATCGTTCCAATGTATGCTCGACTATCTACATCGATTACAGCGATTCCTTCACCACCCATTTTAGCAATGAGTAATTTGTTGTTGTCTGGCGTAAATACGGTACCTCTCAAGCAATTGCCACATTCTGTATCTCTATCCGAATCTGCCGCGAAGTCCATTTCAAGTCGCTCATCAACAACAATATGCGCTACATAACTGAAGTCCATTGGATTTTTCCCGGAAACATCAATCAACCCTACTGTATTGTCTCCCCAGTGGGTTACCGCAATGTACTTGTTATCGGAAGAACAGGTAATCATTTTGGGCAGTGGACCAGATGGAATGACACGAACGATTTCATCCGTTTCTGTATCGATAATGGCAATAGCTGATGGAGATTCTGCCTTTGGATCCCAGTTTCTGCGGTAATAGGTTACCCATAGATATTTCCCGTTATGTGACAGACAACTTTCCACTGGCTTACCCAAGAAGTGATTGTATTCCTTACGTTCTTGCTTGAATTTGTAGTCGAAGGCTGTGTTGACATTGTCTTTGAATAACGCATTGTTTGATTCAGTGAATTCATGGCGAATTTCCTTCAGTTTTTGAAGTGTTTTCGAATCGAAAACGATGGTTGTGTAGCCTTCCAATGAGTTGATATAAAACTTTGAACCATCTTTGGTATAGGTCACCGACTTTGGTGAATTTACGGCAGGTTCGTAAACTGCTAATGGATCTTTCGGTGCCATTGTCTTACTTTGAATCACCTTCACCAGTTTCAGTTCCTTAAAATTAGGGCTATTGATGAGCTGTACCTTGCGAATTGAATCTTCTAATGCAGGCAATTTACCCTCACTTTCTGCCGCATTTCCATTGGAACATGAAGTGCTAAACAGTAGTACTATTCCTAGCTGAACAGCGATCATACATTTTCGAAGTTGAATCATATCAAGTAAATTCATGGGTAATGCGAACGACTATCCGCTCAAATGAAAGAATAAAAGTATATTTTTTTCATGATTCTAAACCCTGTAAGATCGGTTCAAACTTTTTTATTTACACGAGCTGCCAATTGGTACACTACATTTTTTTATTGAAGAACTTCTAAATTCATCAATCCTGATTCAAACGCTTCAACAACCCACCTACTTTTCACTATCTTTGCATGCATAAAATTGAACTACTTTGGCACAAAAAATCAAATTCGGAACAGACGGATGGCGCGCGATCATCGCTGATGATTTTACAGTTGAAAATGTCGCTCGTGTGACTTTCGCTACAGGAGAATGGATGAAACAACGCTACGAAAATCCAAGTGTAGTCGTAGGTCATGACTGCCGTTTTGCTGGTGAATTGTTTGCCGAAACGACAACTAAAGTTTTGCTTTCTCAAGGTATTCGTGTAAAATTAGCACGCGGTTTTGTCTCAACACCAATGATTTCTCTTGGTGCAAATCAGCTCAACTGTGAAATTGGTGTTATCATCACCGCAAGTCACAACCCACCTTCGTACAACGGATTTAAACTGAAAGCTTTTTTCGGCGGACCATTGGCTCCATGGCATGTGCAAGAGGTGGAGGACATTATTCCGAATGTTTGCCCTGTTGATTATTCCGCCATCGATTTGGACAGTGCCATCGCTGCAGGTCAATTGGAAATCGTTGATTTAGAGACACGTTATGTAGATCACGTGAAAGCGCATTTCGATATTGCTGCTATTGAAAATTCAGGGATGAATCTTGTGTATGATGCGATGTACGGTGCAGGTCAACGTGCCTTGAAACGTATTTTACCAAACACCCAGTTCTTGCATTGCGACCACAACCCTTCCTTCATGGGCCAAGCGCCAGAACCGATTGCGAAAAACCTTCAGGAACTCGAAGATTACATTAAAGAAAAAGGGAATATCGATTGTGCCTTGGCAACGGATGGCGATGCAGATCGAATCGGACTTTACAATGGTAAGGGAGAATTTGTCGATTCACACCACATTATTCTTTTGCTCATTCACTACATGGCGAAGTACAAGAACATGACAGGAAAAATTGTCATTGCCTTCTCCGTAACACCGCGTGTTGAGCGTATGGCGGCACATTATGGATTTGAATTGATTACCACAAAAATTGGGTTCAAAGACATCGCCGCAATCATGGTGGAAGACGACGTATTGCTGGGAGGTGAAGAGTCAGGTGGAATTGCTGTGAAAGGTCATATCCCTGAGCGCGATGGCATTTGGATGGGAATGATCATCTGGGAATTCATGGCGAAATCAGGAAAGACATTGGATGAGTTGATTGATGAAGTTTACGAGATCGTTGGCGAATTTAAGTTTGAACGCAACGACCTTCATATCACTGAAGATTTGAAACAACGCATCATAGACAATTGCAAATCAGATAATTACAAGTCATTTGGATCATACACCGTACGTGAAGTAAAAACCACAGACGGATTCAAGTATTTCTTTGATGATGACCGTTGGGTGATGATTCGTCCTTCTGGCACTGAGCCTGTTTTGCGGACCTACGCTGAAGCGCCAACCTTGGAGGAAGTGCGTGTCATCTTGAAAGCTACCGAACAAGCTATCTGCCATTAAATTTTCATGATAAGGATGCAATTTGATTAAATCAAAACGTATCTCATTTTCTTGTCTGTAGGTATTGTGTTACTTTGCCCTTCCCTCAATCATTTACTCGTTGAATGACAAATTGAAGGATGAACACGTAACCAATTAATACAGAATAACATGAAACCATTCATCACCTTTGCATTTGTTGCAATCGCCGCTTTTTCTTTCGCTCAAGAAGACATTTTCTCTGCAGTACGAAAAAATGATACCACAGCGATTCAATCATTTTTAGACGTAGGAACGGACATCAACGAATCCGATATAAAAGGATTTACACCATTGATTCTCGCAGTCTACCTTGGTAATTTCGATGCTTCGGAATACCTGCTTCGCAAAGGGGCTCAAACCGACCTTAAAGACTTTTCGGGCAATACAGCCTTGATGGGTGCAACTTTCAAAGGACACTATTCCTTATGTGAATTACTTTTGATGTACAATGCGAATCCCAACGCGCTAAACCTGAATAATGCGAATGCCTTGTTTTTTGCTGTTACCTTCGAACAAAATGACATCGCAAAACTGCTCATTCAACATGGCACAAACCTCAATCAATTGGACAGTTTTGGGAAGAGTGTCCTGGATCATGCATTCATGCAAGAAAATGATGTTTTAATCAGTGCAATTGAAGATGCTGCCGCCGTGAAGTAAATATAGGGGTGTGTTCATTTCATTCGAATTGCCTAATATTGCAGCATGGCAGGTTCAACATTCGGTACTATTTTCAAACTCACCACTTTTGGTGAATCACATGGCGCTGCCATTGGCGGTGTGATTGATGGAGTACCTGCTGGGATGAGCATTCGTATCGAACTCGTTCAAGAAGAACTGGATCGAAGAAAACCCGGACAGTCGGCCATTGTTACGCAGCGAAAAGAATCGGATACGGTAGAATTTCTTTCGGGGCTTTTTGAAGGGAAAACGACCGGAACGCCTATTGGTTTTATCATTCGGAATGAAGACCATAAATCGGAGGATTACACCGAGATGAAGGATGTTTTCCGTCCCTCACATGCTGACTTCACCTATCACGAAAAATACGGCCATCGCGATTACCGAGGAGGTGGGCGTTCAAGTGCTCGTGAAACCGCTTGTCGTGTAGTGGCAGGATCCATTGCCAAACAAATTTTGGCCACACGTGGGATGGAATTCTCCACCTATGTAGACCAAATTGGTGCCATTCGCTTGAATGACACTGCTTTCTTTCTACGTGATGCCATTGAATCAAATCCAGTGCGTTGTCCTGTTGCGGAAATAGCTCAAAAGATGGAAGCACTCATTCGCAACGTTCGAAGTGAAGGTGATACCATTGGTGGCTGCGTGCGCTGCATGGTTCTGAATGTTCCAGTCGGACTTGGAGAGCCCGTTTTTGACAAGCTGCATGCCGAACTAGGTAAGGCAATGTTCTCTATCAATGCGGTCAAGGGTGTTGAATTTGGCAGTGGATTTTCATCTGTAGAGATGCGTGGATCCGCTCATAATGATCAAATCAATTCAGACAAAAGCACAAAAACCAATAACAGTGGTGGAATTCAAGGTGGAATTTCGAATGGAATGCCGATTGAATTTCGTGTGGCATTTAAACCCGTTGCTACCATTGCCCAACAGCAAGAAACAATCAATGTTGCAGGTGAAGAAAGCACTGTCCGTGGCAAAGGCCGTCATGATGCGTGTGTGGTACCAAGAGCTGTTCCTATTGTTGAATCTATGGCTGCTATTGTTCTGTTAGATATGTTGCTTCGCCATCAAGCTACGCGTTTGGTGTAGGGACAATAGAGAAGGGACAAGGGACAATAGACAATAGACAAAGGACCTGATCGTTCCTCGCTACTCGCAACTCGTAATTCGTAACTAGTAACTAATCCGCGTCTTGAAGATCAAAAATCAACTGAGAACATTGCTCTGCCGAGAAAAAACGATTGGCAACCTCGAGCAATTCATTGGCTGTCAACTGATCGATCCCTTCACAAATTTCAGCAATGGTATCAATCTGATCAAACAATAAGAGGCTCTTGCCTAAGCCAAGCATCAATCCTGAATTGGAATCCAAGGATAGGGCTAAATATCCTTTTAACTGTTCCTTTGCTTGATTGAGTTGAAGCACACCCAACTTCTTGTCGCACAGCAACTTCAATTCCTTTTGGACCAAAGACATTGACTTGTCCACGTACTTTTGGTCTGTTCCAAAATACACGCTCCAATAGCCCGTATCTGCATAAGAGGTGTATCCTGCTTCAACATTGTAGGAATAGCCGTATTTCTCCCGAATGGATAAGTTGAGTCGTGAATTCAACGCTGGTCCCCCAAGAATATTTGTGAGCAACGCCATTCCTCTTCGTTCGTCGTCTTTGTAGCCCGGTGCCATTCCACCAATGATGGCATGCACTTGATAATTGGCCTCTTTCGAACGCTTGTAAAATGTTGGAACGGGTTCAAATATTTCCGGTTGGTGTTTGTGTTTCCCTTCTGTGCAAGCTCCAAAGTGTTTCTCAAGGATTCGTTCGAGTTGACTTTTCGACATATCTCCAACAAAGGAAATCACCATGTTGTCGGCTGTAAATGAGCGTTTCATGTATTCAAGCAAATGCTCACGGGTGAAGCTTTGGACACTTTCGCGGGTTCCCAAGATATTATTTCCCAAGGCATGGCCTTTGAAAATCATCTCTTCAAAATCATCAAAAATCTTGTCACTCGGACTATCGAGGTAAGAGTTGATTTCGTCAATGATGATTTCCTTTTCCTTCTTAATTTCCTTTTCAGGAAAATTCGAATTCAGCATGATGTCCGATAGCAATTCGGTAGCACGGAGAATATGTTCTTTGCTAAAGGAAGCATAGACGCACAATTCTTCTTTTGCGGTATACGCATTCAATTCTCCACCAACAGAATCTAAACGCGATAATACGTGAAAGGTCTTACGATTGGTTGTTCCTTTAAAGATGCAATGCTCCAAAAAGTGCGCAAGGCCATTTTCTTGTGGACGTTCAAATCTTGAACCAGCCAGCACCGTCACACCAAGGTGTGCCACTTGTGCATTGGCATGCAAGTACACAACACGCATTCCATTCGAGAGCGTAAAAATTTCTGGAAGCAGTTCGTACATCGACTATGGATTTTTTCTAAAGAGTTTCCAATCTTTACCTTCCCATTCGTACACAATACGGTCATGAAGGCGGGATGGACGACCTTGCCAAAATTCAATGAGCGACGGTTTCAAGGTATAGCCACCCCAGTGTGGAGGACGAGGAACTTCGTTTGGAAACTTCTCGTCGTACATGGTATATCGATCTTCCAATTCCTTTCGTTCATTTAAGAAAGCCGACTGGTGTGACGCCCAAGCGCCAATTTGACTTGAACGCGGTCGAGAGGCAAAGTAAGCGTCACTTGTTTCCTCAGAAACCTTTTCCACTCTTCCTTCAATGCGCAATTGACGCTGAAGCCCAGGCCAGAAGAAGAGCATTGAGGCGTGGCCATTCGCAGCCAAATCATGCCCCTTATGACTTTGGTAATTGGTATAAAAGATAAAGTTGTTGTCGAGTAATTCCTTCAAATAGAGAATTCTTGAACTTGGTATACCCTCCGGGTTGACCGTTGAAAGCACAAAAGCATTTGGTTCGAGCTGTTTCGAGTCGAATGCTTCCGCATACCATTTCCGGAACAAATCAAAGGGCTCATGACCGAAGAATCCTTCAAGATTCCCGCGGTCAAATTCGCTATGATCGTTTCTTAGTTGTTCAAGAATATCGTCCATTAGTCTTCGTCAGAAAAATCATCTTCGAGCACACTGTCGTCCTCGTTGTCATCCTCTTCTTCGATTTCATCTTCTTCAACTACTTCCTCTTCATCGTCAAAAATATCCTCGTCGTCAACATCCGAACCTGGAGCCGAGAAAACCTTTCCTTTTGGTGCCGGAGCAGCCTCTTCCTTTTCCATTGGCGTGCGGCTAATTTCGCGGTCTAGGTTTTCAGTCGGTGGAAAAATATCAACGATTGGAGAAACCATAATCGATGGGATTTGATAGTCAATCATTAGGCTTTCAAGGCTTTCACGAATGCGCTCATAGGCATCTTTCACTGAATGAGCTGAAACCAAGAAATTCTGCGAGATTTTTTTCTTTTTCGCATCCTCACCTTCTCCATCTTCGCGTTCGTAAGAAATTTTTGCTTTGTACCACGTGTAAGCATCCTCGTAAGCGAAAATGTCATGAATCTCCGTGCGTGAAATTCCAACGACATCAAATTCTCCTCTGATCACACTTCCAAGCTCTTCGTAGATGCGTGCCTCAGCATCTGTAAATGTCATTGCTGCAAGCAAATACGGTTCTGACACACGCTTAAAAGTGCCGTTTTCCAATTGTTTTGTGTATTTCACCTTTACGGTAAACCAATTATTCATGATATGATTGTTGTTGATTGATGAACAAATTTAGACAGAAAAAGGTCATCCTTTCTGCGTAGTTGATAAATATAAGTAATCCGAATTGTTTAAGGAATAAACTTGCGTCCTTTGTTATATACGATGTAAGAACGATTAAATAAAATTACCAACACACTATTTCCATAAATCTGGAATTCACAGTTGGGCTGATTGCTCAATTCCACGATTTTCCCATCTACCAATGCACTCGCTCCGCCCATGATATTTCGGAATGCGAACACATTATTTTTCAAGCGATAATCCTTCGGTGTGAAGTTCGTTACCTCGATTTTTTTGTCATTCTGATAGGCATACACAAAGGAATTTTCTCCCCAAACCACAAGGTCATCCTTGACTTCCCAAAATGTTGGACTAAAGTTGGAAAGTGTTTGTTTCTCGCCTTTTTTGTACAAAATGAGGTTCCCATTTAAATCTTCATATACCAAAAAGCCACGTCCTGCCTTGTACTTCTTCATGTAAAAGGATTCCACATCGAGAAATTCACCATTTTCGAAGAGGGCGAATGTTCGCGTCGTTGGATCATTAAAGCAGAGCATATCGCATCCAGCCTCAAAATCTATCGACCCATTCCAAACACCTAAGTCGTAAATTTGTCCTTGATAAAATACCTTAAAATAATTCCCATTGTCTTTAAACGCCACGATATTGTCACCAATGACTACAGGCATATTCAACTCACCTGTCATTTGGTAAATCTGATAAATCTGTTTATTCCAGTAGACGCTTACGGTATTGAATCGGGTGTCTTCGTAGACAATGATACTGTCCCTCACCTCATAATTTCTTGAGAAGTACGTTAATGTTTGTAATTTCCCATCGTCCCACATATTGAGCGTTGGACCGATGTTGTAGGCCATAAGGTGATCAGATGTTTTATAAACGACATTCATATTGGAAATATCCTTCCGCTCCTTACCATCGTAAATACGCAGATTTCCTCTGGTGTCGATATAGGCAACAAAATCGTCTCCAGCTTTGAATTCTCTGATTTGTTGGAATTCTAGCTGTTTGAAATTATCATTTTCAAAGGTCCTGAAGTAGTAATTGAAATCCTCGAAGGGGATTACACGCTGTGCATTAACAGATGCCACACATACAAATAAGAAGAAGATCAAATTTTTCACGGGTCCAATTTACGCAATATTTGGACCGAAAACATTCGGTTTGCTCACCTCCTCCTGCAGTTAACCGCCAATTCAATTAAAAATCAACGAATCCTTCAAAAAAACTTAGTTTCTTTGTACCTCACAAAATGTTCATATTCATGAAATTTATTTCACTTTCTGTATTATCGATCATTCTTTCATTCTCCGTGAATGGCCAGAAAAAGATCGAGTATGTGGAGTATGACTTGCCAAATGGGCTTCATGTCATCATCCACGAAGAGCATGCGACACCGATTGTTGCTGTTTCTATTTTGTACCATGTAGGTTCAAAAAATGAAAATCCTGACCGAACAGGATTTGCCCATTTCTTCGAGCACTTGCTATTCGAAGGATCTACCAACATTGGTCGCGGAGAATACTCTGAATTGGTAGAAAAAAACGGGGGTGCCTTGAATGCCAATACATCACAAGACCGCACCTATTATTATGAATTGCTTCCTTCCAATCAGTTGGAACTTGGGTTGTGGTTGGAAAGCGAGCGTCTTTTACACGCTAAAGTGGACAACACAGGAATTGAAACTCAACGCAGTGTTGTAAAAGAGGAAAAACGTCAGCGTATCGACAATCAACCTTATGCATCCTTCATTTCTGAAATGTTCAAGCGCATGTTTACCGTTCACCCATACAACTGGGCAGTGATTGGTAGCATGGAGCACCTTGATGCGGCACAAGAAGAGGATTATGTGAATTTTTACAAAACGTTCTACGTTCCAGCCAATGCGACCTTGTCAATTGCTGGGGATTTGAATGTCGAGGAAACAAAAAAATGGATTGCAAAGTATTTTGGTTCTATTCCTGCGGGACAGGCCATCAACCTTTACCGTGATTTCGAAAACTTGAGTGACGGTGATTTCCAAAAGCGCTATGGTGTGGCAAAATCCGTTTTTGACGCAAAAGATTTCATGAACTCGAAATCACCAGAAGCGAAAAAACTAATCGCACAATACGCGAAATTGCCTGTAATGATCCCACGTCCTGAAAAGGATAAAGAGGTAATGAAATCTGTCATTCAAGACACGATCTATGACAACATTCAATTGCCTGCGATTTTCATGGGCTACCGCTTTCCAAATCAAACAAGTGCTGACAGTTATGCTTTAGAGATGATGAATGAAGTCCTTTCCGGAGGATCATCTTCACGTATCAATAAAGCTGTAGTAGAGAAGAAACAATTGGCAACATTCGCCTTTTCATTCAACTATGGATTGGAAGATGCTGGTGTTGGGATCTTTGCGGCTATAGCTGCCGATAAAGTTCCATTGGATTCTATTCAAGTTGAATTTGACGCCCAAATCAACCGAATGAAAACGGAATTAATTTCTCAGGAAGAGTTTGAAAAAGTACGCAACAAATTCGAAAACAACTTTGTGTCGTCGAATGCAACGATTGCAGGTGTTGCTGAAAACCTTGCCAACTACCACGTTTATTATGGCACTGCGAACCGCGCTAATACGGAAATTGAGAATTACATGAAAGTGACGCGTGAAGATATCCTTCGTGTTGCAAACACGTACTTGACGCAAAATGCGCGTGTGATTCTTTACTACTTACCTAAAGAGAACTAAAAATGACCATCATGAATAAAGTATTGCTTTTCGCAGGATTAATGATGCCTGCCATCCTGTTCGGTCAAATCGATCGTTCAGTGCGACCTAGTGCCGCAAAAGCACCGACAATCAACATCAAAGATTCGCAGGTGTTTACAACAGAAAATGGAATTACTGTGATTCTCTCTGAGAACCATACGCTACCACGTGTTGCTTTCAATATGGTGATGGGCAATGATCCAGTGTTGGAAGGCACAAAAGCCGGATTGTCGGAAATGGCAGGCTCCCTAATTATGTCTGGAACAACTAACCGCGATAAGGACCAGTTGGACAAAGAGATCGATTACATCGGAGCATCTTTGGAAGCGTCATCAGAGAACATATTCCTTTCTTGCCTTACGAAACATATGGACAAAGGATTGACATTGATGTCGGATGTGTTGTACAATGCTTCATTCCCAATGTCTGAGTTTGAGCGCATCAAGAAACAAAATGAATCAGGTCTTCTTTCTGCGAAATCAGATCCAGGAACGATGGCGTCAAATGCTGAAGTGAAAGTCAACTTCCCGAATCACCCTTATGGTGAGGTGATGACCGAAAGCAGCTTGAAAAACATCACTCGTGAGGATGTTGTTTCATACTACAAAAGAACATTTACTCCGAAAGGAAGCTACTTGGTCATTGTTGGTGACATTACTTTGGATCAAGCAAAAAAACTTGTTGGTCAATATTTCGGAACATGGAAAGGTGGTGAGGCGATCAAAGCGGAAACAAATGATGGTCAATTCAACAAAGGAAACCGTGTCATCTTTGTGAAAAAGGCAGGAGCAGTTCAGTCCGTCATTCAAGTGTCCTTCCCTATAAAAATGCGCACTGGAGATCAAAATCAATTGCCGTTGAATGTCTTGAATGGTATTCTTGGTGGTGGTGGATTTGGAACACGTTTGATGCAAAACTTGCGAGAAGACAAAGCCTATACGTATGGTTGTTATTCTGATTTGAACATCACAGAAGATGGATCTTGGATTTCGATTGGAGGTAACTTCAGAAATGATGTGACAGATTCAGCCATTACACAGATACTTTTCGAATTGGATAAAATCACCAACGAATATGTGACGGATGAGGAATTGAACCTCACGAAATCCTCCATGGCTGGTGGATTTGCACGTTCATTAGAGCGTCCGCAAACGATCGCTCAATTTGCATTGAACATTATCCGAAACAACTTATCTAAAGATTACTACCAAACTTACTTGAAGCGCCTAGAGGCTGTGGATAAAGAGGCGGTATTGACGATGGCTCAAACCTATTTCAGCGCGAAGAATTGCAACATTGTAGTTGTTGGTAACGAGGAAGTATTGGAGCGATTGAAGATTTTTGATGCAGACGGCGTAATCGAAATGATGGATGCATTCGGAGACCCAGTGAAAGAAACCAAAAAAGCAGACATCACGAAAGAGCAATTGGTTGAACGTTATGTATTGGCCATGACATCTACGTCATCATTGAAAGCAGCGGATAAGAAGTTGAAGAAAATCAAGTCCGTGCGAAAAGCAACAGATTTGAACATGGCGCAAGTTCCTTTCCCTTTGAAAATGACAGATATCTGGATGGCGCCGAATATGGACGGAATGAAAATGGAAGGCCAAGGAATGGTATTCCAAAAAGCGGTATTTGAAGGTACAACTGGAAGTTCTTGGAACATGCAAGGTGGCAAAAAAGAAATGTCTGCGGAAGACATCGCTGCAAAAAACAAATCCACTGGTTTACTTCCTGAATTGAACTACGGTGCAACAGGGATGAACTACGAACTCGTAGGTATTGAAAATGTTGACGGAAAAGATGCCTATGTGCTTAAGGTTATGGATGGTCAGTCAGAAACCTATGAATACTATGATGTTGCCACCTATCTGAAGGTAAAAACGGTAAGTATCCGCACAGAACAAGGTGAAACGACAGAGATGTCTACTTCATATTCAGACTACAAGGATATTAACGGAATTTTATTTGCCCATTCTTTGGTGATCTCAGTGGGTGAAGCCGGTTTCTCAGGAACAGTTACATCTATTGAAGTGAATGCAAAAATTGATTTGAAAGAGTATAAATAAGCATCTGCTTCACACTATTTTAGAAAAGGTGATTCTTCGGGGTCACCTTTTTTCGTACCTTTGGCTAGTGTATTTCAGTCCAGTGTAATGAGAATCATTTTCGTCATAATAGTCATCATTTTCGTTCAGTTTGGCGGGCTCTTGGCACAAAACGAAATTGCTTCCTTTTACTTTAATGTCGGAAAAAGTATCCCCTCAGATTCATCACGTCAAGCGTTAGCGAAGTTCAAAACTCAGTTGCAACGTGGTGAAAATTTTGCGATTGAAATTACTGCCATATACTCCTACACGGACAGTACAGGAAGTCGTTCCATCAATGACAAGTTGGCTCATGACCGTCTGAATTACGTCAAAAATTACCTTGAATTAAACGATCCTTCTCTAAACATTAAATTTATTCCAGCCACCTTGGAACGTCGAACAGATGTCAAAAATGTACTCAACTGGAGACGAGTAGATGTTTACTATGACATTGTGCATTTTGTGCAAGCCGAAATTCAACCAGACACCTCTAAAGATACGCTTGAACTCCCTGTTGAATTGACCAAAGAAGACTTTGAGAATTCACCGTACCAGGAACAAGCCCAGATCCATAATGATTTGCGGAAATCGATCGATTCCAACGAACCTTATATCTTGAACATCAGTTTTATACCTGGCACCTTTCAAATGGAACAGGGAAGCACGGCTGTATTGAATGTGCTTGCCACCTATTTATTCCAAAACAGTGAACTGCATGTGATCATTCGAGGACATGTGTGCTGCGAGAACAATAAGCGAGCATCAAAAAAACGTGCTCAGGCCGTTGTGAAGCGTTTGGTAGAAATGGGGGTTGACAAAAGTAGATTGAAAGCGATTGGCATGTCGAATACGGAACCCTTGGTTTCACCAGAAAGAACGGAAAGTGATCGCCAAAAGAATCGACGCGTCGATGCCCAATTCATTACACCAAGTAAGCAGTAATTACTTAAGATTACTCGCTTTAACCTCAAAAAGCAAATCGCAATTGGGGTCCAAAAGTACCGATACGACAGGAATCACCGTATCGAATTTTAATTGCGTACTTTTTTCAGTAACCACCATTGTCTTTACGAGTGTCTCACCATTATTCAGCACGAACTTAACTGTTAGCGGGAACTGAAATGGACCTTCAGGCTGAATTTGTCGAGTCAATAAGGTATAGGCATTTCCGCTTGACGTTCCTTTCACCTCAAGAATTGGATGTCCGGCTGTGTAAACCCATTGCTTGAAAAAGTCATCCAATTTTTTTCCACTCACCTCTTCCATTGCCTTTTGAAAGTCTGCACTCGACGCATTGGAAATTTCATTGCGGGCATAATAGTGTTTGATACCTCGAAAGAATGATTCATCGCCAAGTTCACGACGCAACATATGGAGTACCCATCCACCCTTCTGATACGCATTGGCATTCAGTAAATCCATCAAATTCGAATAACTCGTATCAACCAATGGGTGACGGTAATACCCGTAAAAGTCAATGACTTGATTTCGATCTTTTTTCAGTTGTTTTTGAAATGCTTCTATACCTTTCGTCTGTTCGATATAGACATTGGTAAAATAGGTAGCAAATCCCTCACTTAACCATAGATGAGACCAATCAGACTCTGTCGCAGAATTTCCAAACCATTGATGTACGATTTCATGTGCGAGTAAGGTCTCACTGGTGCGCTTACCGTTTAGGGCCTTCTCATCATAGAAGATACAACCGGCATTCTCCATCCCGCCAAACATCGTAGTGGATTGGACACCCATGAGTTTTTCAAAGGGATAATCTCCAAAAAGGTCGATATAGAACTGAACAATCTCCGGGCTGAGTTTTAAATCGTATAGTGCTTTGGCTTGATTTTGAGGATAAACTGCACCACTTACAGGAAAACCGTTTAGGGTGTCAAAGGTTTGAATAACTAAGTCCGCAATACCAACAACCATTACCTTAACGGGAAGCGGGATGGCTGATTCAAACTGATGTACCTTCATTCCTTTATCCATCCATTCTTTAACGAGTAAACCATTCGCTACAACCTCATATTTTTCTGGTGCATGGACGGTAACATTAAATCCTGCTTTGTCCGAAACATGATCGTTACACGCAAACCAATGATGAGCACGATTCGGCCAGTTGTCTGCAAAGAATGTTCGATCTCCATGCATGTTGCTTCCGATAATCAAACCATTCGCAGGAATACCGTTAAATGACAATTCGAGATGCAATTCATTGTCATCATCAATAGCTATTAATTGACTTTCTGGGAGCTTCAAAAACAACTTATCTTGGTCTTGAATGAATGGGACTTTTTCTCCTTGAAATTTACATTCCGTCACCTTCATTCCTGTAACAACCTCACGATTAGCATTATTGTCTTGTCCAACGAGATCAAATGCAATACATGCCTTAGGATCGTTGCGGTAGAAATAAATATCTTCATGCACACGAATCACATCGGAAGAATCGCTAACGCGCAATTCCAGCTGGTAGGAGCGTACATCGATGCCATTGTAACCTTGAGATATCGCAATAAATGATGTGAAAATTAGAAGAGAAGAAAAGAGCGTTTTGCGCACGAGGAATAATTTAGGTTGAATAATTGTGTCAAAGGTTGACAATTTTTACGAGGTAAGGGATATGAATTGTCAGTGATGATCCGTTATGAGTGATGAATTTGGTGACTGTAGTCACATTAAGTCACAAGTTACACATTTGGTCAATAAAACTGAGCCATCCAAAGTACGAAAGTCTTTAATCGAAGTGGTCCTTTGTACTTCGAAGCTCAATGAGCGAAGAAGTGCCCTTTGTCTTATATCGTGTTGCGCGTTGTAATTCGTACTCTTTGCCCAAAACTTGAAAATCGTAACTAGCACTAGCCTCTCGACTCTTCATGCATCTTCAAGATCATACCATCGGAAAGACCAACTTTGGGAACAAAAAGCTCATCACATCCTAATTGCTTGAGAATGAATAAATAAATCTCCATAGCGGGAATAATCACATCCGCGCGATCTGGTTTCAGCTGTAACAATTCCACGCGTTTTTTTATCGACAAAGGTTCTAATTGATCATGTAAGGATTGAATATCAACAACACTTATCGATTCATTTTGCTTGGCACCAAGGATTTTATGAATTTTATTGATATTCCCACCCGTTCCAAAGATTTGGTGCGGTCTCGACATGTCCACATTTTCATCAATCCAGTCGTGTAAAGTGGTCCATACATGTTGTTCTACTTTGCCTTTTAATGCGCGCAATGTTCCAATTTCAAACGAACGTGACGATATCAAATGTCCATTCTCAAATATGCTTACTTCTGTGCTACCCCCTCCGACATCAATGACAATAAACGGAATATCTTGATCTATATCCAAGACCTCAAAATTTCCAAAAATTAAATCAGCTTCCTCTTGACCACTAATAATCTCGATGGTAACTCCCGTTTCCTTTTGAATCTTTTCAATGATTTTATCCGCATTTTTTGCTTCACGCATAGCGGAGGTTGCTACCGCGCGGAGGGAGTGAACGTCAAAAATCTCACTGATTAAACGAAACGCTTGAATGGTCTTGACAAAGTCATTGGCTTTCTTCTTTGAAATACTTCCTTCATCAAAAACATCTTCACCCAGTCGCAATGGAATACGCGTGTACGAGACCTTCTTGACGTATAATCGACGATTGTTTTTATCTACCTCGCCAACAAGAAGTCGTGCAGCATTTGTTCCAATGTCAATCGCGCCAAATTTCATAAATCGTTCAATAGTAGGCAAAAATACAGAACTGATTGAAGGAAAACACTATTCGTTGAAAACTAAATCAAGAAACGATATTCGGTAACGATGGATTAATTGTCACCGTCTTCCGACAACCATTTGAAATGCTCATAAATTTCCTTTTGTGCATGAAAGGGTGGCAGATCACGTTTGTGGTAACTATTCATGAAATCAGCACTAATTAAACGTGCTTTCACACTTCCTCTCCATTGATAGTCAAACAACAAATCAAGTTTCTGCTGAATAAAAATATCTGAAACCTGCACCCCAACTTCAATGCGATTGTCCAGGTTCCGCTCCATGAAATCTGCACTTGTAATGATATAGGTTGGATCGCCATTATTTTCAAAAATCAGGAAGCGACCGTGTTCCAAATAGCGATCGACAATACTAATTACTGTAATGTTCTCACTGAAGCCTTTTTGACCTGGAATAAGGCAACAGATACCTCGAATAATCATCTCAATCTTTACCCCTGCCTTACTTGCTTGATAAAGTTTCTCTATAATTTCAGTATCCGTGAGGTTATTCAACTTTATGCGCATACCAGCCTTTTTTCCTTTTTTCGCGTGATCTATTTCGCGACTGATCATCGCCAGTATTTTTCTGCGCGTATTGAATGGAGAAACGAGCAAAGTTCTGAATGATGGCCGTTCTAAATTGTTTTCAAGAAGTCTGAACACTTTACGCACTTCCTGTGACACCTGATTATTACTTGTCAACAGACACAAATCCGAATAAATTCGAGATGTTTTTTCATTAAAATTCCCTGTTCCAATATAGGTAATCAGCTGTTCTTTGGCCCGATTAACTCGTGTGATTTGCAACAGTTTTGAATGTACCTTCATGTTTGGCACACCGTAAATCACCTTAACTCCAAACTCTTTTAATCGGTTGGCCCAATACAAGTTATTTTGCTCATCGAAACGTGCTTGCAACTCCATGACAACCACCACTTCCTTCCCATTGAACGCCGCAGAAAGGATCGCGTTCATGATATCCGAATTACGAGCAATGCGGTAAATATTTATTTTTACAGATGTCACCTTGGGATCGAGTGCAGCTTCCCGCAATAAATCCGTCACATAATCAAAACGCTGATATGGAAAGTGAAGCAGTACATCTTTTTTTAGCACCGTATGAATGATGCCATGTGGATGTTCCAAATCTGGATGAACAACTGGCGGCTGTGGTGTGTGCAAAAAGTCTGGATTGTTGAATTTCGGGAAGGAAATAAAATCCTTGAAATTGTGGTAGCGACCACCTGGGATTGTATTCAGTCCTTTTTTCAACCGCAACGATTGCAGTAAAAAACTGAGCAAGTCCTCCGGCATTTGACTGTCATACACAAAACGAACTGGCGCTCCTTTTTTACGTTCTTTCAGACTATGCTCTATCTTCTGGATGAAATTGGTCGATAAGTCATCATCAATATCCAATTCTGCATCTCGAGTAAATTTGAATGTGTATGCACTTATTTCGTGGGGTTCGAAAACACTGAATATTTCCTTTAAATGCGTTCGAATGATGTCGTCAATAAGTATTATGAATGACTTCTCCGCTTTTTCAAGCACAACAAAACGAGAGAGATCACCAGGAATTTGAATCAACGCATACCGAACCTTTCCATGGCTGCACATCATTTTTACAGCAAGGTAAATGGCATAATCTCTCAGTTTTGGAAAATCTCTTTTTTTGTCCAACATGATTGGAAAAATCTCATGTTTCAATTCTGAACGAAAGAACTCGGACAGGTGTTGAACTTGCGATTTTTCAACTTGCGTTTCATTGATCAGATGGATGTTGTTTTTACGCAACTCCTCTACCAAAACGGCAAAAGTTTCTTCAAACTTTACTTGTTGTTGGAGAACGACTTCGCGAATTGTCTTGTACAAATCTTCTGCTGTTCCATTAAAACCATGAACTTTCTGCTTCTTCAACAGCATCATTCTTCGCACATTGGCGACACGGACGCGGTAAAACTCATCCATATTGTTGGAGTATATGCCTAAAAAACGCACACGTTCTATTAAAGGAACATTCGGATCCATGGCCTCTTGGAGCACGCGGTCGTTGAACGATAGCCAACTTAATTCTCGGTTTATTGTATTCACATCCCAAAATTGGTCATTTGAATTGAAGTGCATCTAAAATTCAAGTTAATAAAATGTGAAGAGTGTGGTTGCGAATTACGAGTTACGAATTTGGCTCTTCGAAGAAAAATCAAGTCTTTAAGCATAGCGTATCTTTTGTCTTTCAGTCTGCTACGGCAGACGGTCTTTAGCCTATCAAAGGGTAAGGAGCGAAGAAAAACAGAGTGGAGTTTCAGCACTTTCGCACTTCACTCTCACTCACTCTGTTTTGTGGGTAATACTGGATTCGAACCAGTGACCCCTGCCCTGTCAAGGCAGTACTCTAAACCAACTGAGCTAATTACCCGGAAGAACAAAGTTAGAAAAGATCTGAAGTTTACCAAGGTGTTTACTTCTGCTTAAAAACGCGTATTTTCATCAAAAAAAAAATCATTTCTTCATGCGTCAATCTCTATTCATTCTGTTTCTCACATTTTCACTCTTTTCTATTGCCCAGAAAACTTTTCAAGTAAAAGTAATTGTCCGTTCGTATGATGGATTCCCGTTAGAAAACATATCTGTCAAATCGATGAACGGAACAACAGTCATTGGGAATAAAACAAATGCTGATGGAGTCTGCTACTTGGAATTGTCCCAAAAATCATTTGCCTTAACGGCTAGTGATGAAACGGAGAATTATGCATCAACAACGACCTCTGTTTCACTTAAAAAGGCTGAAAACTGCTGGATCAATATGGAGATGGTTCCAGGTACTAAATTGAATTTGGAACGCTTAAAGCTGGACGACATTAAATACGGAAACATGGATTCTATTGGCAATAAACCATGCAGCGAAACCAATTTTGTTGAGGCAAGTTATCCAGGAGGAAATGCGGCTTTGATGAAGTACATTAGTGAAACAATTCGCTATCCGGAAGTCAGTATGGATAGAAATGAATCAGGAAAAGTATATCTTTCATTCGTTATTGAAACAGATGGAAACCTCTCACATGTCAACGTCGAACGGGGTGTCTCTGCTGAAATAGACCAAGAGGCCATGCGTATCTTTATCAAATCGCCTAAATGGGAGCCTGCTGTTTGCAACGGAACCGCGGTTCGAAGTAGGTACAGAATTCCTATTAATTTCAGTTTGAACTAAATCTATATTGATGAATGCAATTTCATACCTTTCTTTTTTAATATTTACAATAACGACATCTTTTTGTTTTTCGCAAGATTATCTGAATCCATACGAAGGATTCGCTAAGGGCGACACCGTCTACGCCTACTCAGACAATATTCCCATGTATTCTGGTCCAAATACCATGTCGAAAGTGGTCACAGAGATTCGATTGAATCAAGTGATTACAATTGCCTCGGAACGGGAACAGGATTTCTCTATTGAATACAATTCGAATGAATTTATCCATGTCAACTTTAAAGGCAAGAAAGGATTCATTCAGCGAAAACATCTCGCCGCAAAACAATTGATTTACGCACCCAGCAAGACTTTAATGCTTTTTCAATTTGCACTAAATTCAGACCATCAATATGAATTACACTACAGCGAATACAGCAGTAATGCGCTAGTTCTCACCATGGCCTTACCTATGTTTAGCAATGCCTGTAATGTTTATCTGGAAGACACTCATGGACTAGATAGTGTTATCGCATTTCTTGTGGTTGATCATTTCGCAGAAGCTTGTGGGGTAAATGGTGGGCTTGATTATTATGTTTGGAATCCTGGTGAATTATCAGAGATGGCTACTCTTTTTGAGGTTGGTGATGGCGGTATATATTCACTAAACGAACGGCTTATTTTCCCAACAGATCCAGAAGGCTTGGCTGACAAAGTGATCTTTGAGTCGATTGAAGAAAATGTTTACGACGAGGAGACCGAATGGGTTTCTGCACTCAATACACGTCGTGTTTATCAATGGGTATATGGGAATTTGTACCCAGAATTTAAAAAATCGTTTGAGGAAGAATAGTTATATTCACGAACTAATATTTTTAAAATGAACTATCTTTTTGCAATCTGTACTGTCTTACTATTGTGTAGTGCCACAGAACCAACGCACAAAGGAATGTGCAACGTTAGTGTTTCAAAAGCTTACACACAAAATGTTCTGGGCAAGAACATCGGTTATTACGTTGAATTCAAGAACAACTCAAGCCGCACTGTAGATGCTTTAAAATGGAAAGCAACATTCTACGACAATTTCAATGAACAAAAGGGAGTCCGGGAAGGATCTTGGAGTTCTGGAAATTTTATTTCTCCTATAAAACCAAATTCAACAACGAAGGATCTAGAAAATAATTGGGTAAGTGATGCTACGAAGGTGAGAATCACAATTACTAAGGTGCATTTCACAGATGGAATGACCTGCGATTAATTCTTTTTAAATTGCCAAAATTCATCCGAATAGCTTAACTTTAAGAAATATTCCGAACAAAAAGAATGATCTCCTATTCACCTAAAGAATGGTTCAGTTTCGTGTTCCGTATACACAAATCTGAAACCTTTCAGCAATTAATCCCACTACTTTTTGGAGTGGCCATTTTTGCTGCAATTGTAGCCTTTTTAGAAATCGAATTTCTAAGCTCAAACAAAAAAATGATTGAATTAGTGAAAGGAATTTCAACCATTTACACACTACTGGGTTTTACCTTGTCCTTACTATTGACTTTTCGATCAAACAGTGCTTATGACCGTTGGTGGGAAGGCAGAAAACAATGGGGTGAGTTAACCAATTGTTCGCGCACATTTGCCTCACACATGAATGCTATCCTTGGTGAAAAACATATAGAAGAAAGACAAATTGTTTCGGATTACTTAAGGATTTATGCCTACACCCTACAACGCCATTTAAAATCGGAGAAGGTTCAACGTGAAGAATTTGAAACTTTTATAAAAACGGATCATCTAAAAGCGGAGACTATTGAATTTGCATCGGCGAAACATCAACCACTAGCCATCTATTCTTCTCTTGTGAATTTTGTTCAATCACTATTTGCATCGGGTAAATTAAATTCTCAGGAAATCTACCATTTCAAGACTGAACTGCACGCATTAATGAACGTTTGTGGTGCATGTGAAAGAATAAAAAACACACCAATCCCTTTTTCCTATTCGGTATTCTTGAAAAAATTCATCTTTTTCTATGTGATGCTGTTTCCGCTTGTTTATTGTGTTCATATGTCCTACTTTATCATACCTGTAACCGTATTTATTCTATATGTTCTTGCAAGCATTGAATTAATCGCCGAGGAAATTGAGGATCCGTTTAATGGCGAAGCCAACGACCTGCCAACAGAGGAAATGGCTGAGAATATTGGAAAAAATGTCTCTGAGATATTGCGTTAACGAAGAAAATTAATTTCAATTATTTCTCTTTTTGTTTTTTGTCCTTATTTACGTTAACGCGTAAATCTGGTAAAACGAATTCTTGAGATCGCAACTCCTCCAAGATTGGTGAACTATTCAATTTTAAGAACTGTTTCATTATGTGATTGGTCAATTCCTCCTTGTTATCGAGTAAGTCTTTGAGTGCAAACTCTTGATCGTCTCTGTTTAAGATTAGTAAATTCAAGAAATCCTCCGCAACAGCCAAACGCATAGAAATCAATAGTATATCATTATACTTACGGATTAATTCAGTAATCTTTTCTTCTTGCTGGGCTGTCATGAAATTTTGGAAAAACAAGTGTTTTCAAAGATACTCCTATAGTACTTATGGCATAAAAAAAGATGTCAACACATGACCAATTGACATCACAGATTTTCTTTTTTTGTTTTCTCATAAAAAAAGCCCTCGGGCCGGAATCCGAGGGCAATTCAATTATACTTCAAAAGCTAAAACAAAACGAATGGAATGGTGACCGCAATTTCTCAATTTAAACATTAACCAATTGAACCTGTCAAACATTTCACCCTCATTAATTTTTCTCGAGGTCCGAAAATCTTCCCTCATATTGTAATCAGAGGTTAGAATTTCAACAATTTTAATGTTTGGATCAGCACCAGAAATCAACATCAATTTCCCAGGTGTGGCAGGAATTCGTCGTAGAATCTTTTTATAAATCTCAAGCTGACCATCAGCATCATCTTTATATGCGTACTTTTTTTTCTTTTTCGAAGTTGGTTCCTCATCAATGAGGGCAACTTCGTTAGACTCTTGAAGCTCATAACGCTTCTTTTTCAATTCAAAATTAGGAATACCACAATCAATCAATCTTACCGCCATAGACTTAGAAAATTTAAGATGAAACAAAAAAGAAAACAAGAAACAAAGAACTTAAATCAGATTCCGGCTTCTGACCAAGCTGTTAGCATACGCGTCAAAGTATACTAAATAACAAATTCGATAGAAGTCATTTAAAAATGAACTGCTTAGAATCTTTGTTTGTCGAGGTGAATCAAAATTGATAGCGCTAAATGGTTAATCTTTGTTTGGTCTCTTGATTAGATTGTCACGCGATAGACATCGGTTTTATTCCTAGGTATGTTAATTACAACAAATCCTCCTGGTTCTGGAATTTCCTCTTTTAATGTAAATAGTTTACATCCTTTTGGGAGGCCTTTAAAAATGAGTGTAAAATTATATGCTCCATTGTGGAAGATTCTTGTCCATTGAGGTGCTAGTGTAATCCCTTCCCAGTGAACAAGCGGTATTTTATGGCCGTCATCTGTTATGAGAAAGGTCGTTTTCCAGATGCGCACTCCCATTCCGAATTCACAAGGGATTGAGCAATGTACGATTACTTGACATTCCTCCTCGATTTTTGGTTTAACTGAATTTTTAACCTTGGTTTTAGGTTTTTCAATGAGTGTTTCAGTGTGCGATAGATGAATAGACATAACATGTATTTTAAGCAAAATACAACGAAATAGTGTTTATTCCTCGTGTTAGATGAACCTTTTTAATACGTAACAGAGAAAAAAAGGAGAAGCCGCCTACTTCCAGGCAAAATAATTCAGATTAATGAGTCTTGAATTTATGCATCATGAATTTTGACCTCTTGAATTATGAGTTTTCAGAAATTTTCGGAATACATCATCATAGATCAGAATAAATGATTTTTTGCACCTGACTTATTATTGCACTTTCGGTAAACGACTTCTTTAAATAAAGCGTTTTATATGAGTGTCGAGAAGTTGAATTTATCCAAGGCTTCTTGAATTTCTTCTATTTCTTGTTGCGCAACGTCAGCTATTGCGTCTACCTGTTCAGCTTGTATCATAGCCTGTCGTCGAGTAACTGTGCCATCGTATTTGTCGCGTACGGGGCCTTCTGACGTGTCAAGGTATCTCAACTTCACCACTTTTGTTTTCAACTCAGACAGTCTAAAAATCTGACCACGAACTGGTGCTGACGCATTGTGTATTTTCGTCTTCAAGTCAATCAACTCATCCATCTCAGTCTCAATGGTGGCCATGAGTTCTATGGGGTTGTAAGACCTTCTGTTGCCGTCAAGCACAGAATTGTTTTTGTATAAACGGTCGTATAGTACGTTTATCGTCGCTACTTTTTTGTTTTTCTCTTTAAGCGCTTGCGCAATTGTCATAGATATATAATTGTTAATGGTTACTAAGTTTTCGTGTTTTATTGTGGTCCTGATTGAAGCAAAATTTCTTCTGCCCACCTGGCCAAATGAAACGTATTTATCAAAATCCAAGGCCGCAGCCCCAACCTACGAGTATTCGTTTTACTCTATCTTTCGCGCGCATCACAGTCATTCCAATGTTCTTTTCAGGAATATCCATCAATACAGCAATTTCCCTCCCACTGTATCCGAAATAGTATTTTAGTGTGAGTATAATCCGGTCGCGCTCCCCCGCTCTTTCCAATGCCTTTCGCAGCGTCTTACCGTCAACTCCGTATTCATCAGAAAAAGAAGGTGACACAGACAAATTTTTTAAATCATCCGTTCCAACCCGAATCGCTAAAGAATTTCCTTTACGCTCTTTCAAATCAAAACAATGGTTGCGCGTCATCGTATACATCCACGAACTTAAGCTACCAACATTTTCATCGAATTGTCCAATTCGCGTCCATGCCTTTATTAAAATATCCTGAACAACATCATCTAACCAGCACTCATACCCCTTAGACAAGTACTTTTTTGCCGCCTTTCGTACCATCGCCTCGTTATTCAACACCGCTTGCTCCATTGTTTCCATCGTTCTTCTCTCCATATACCAGTTGTTTTAGTTGTTTGCAGTACCTAAGATCTCCCCCCTATCTATTTGTATTCAATCTTCCGATCACTTTTCTTGAAGCATGAAGACATACCCATAGTAATGTTCATACACTATGAGATATCATCCATTACTGAAATCAGAGAAGGACACATCTTTCGTTAACTCTCCTTAAAAGAGATAACTATTGAATTCTAAAATAAAAGGGGGTGGGATTTTACATTCCGTTCCGTTAACGCATCAGGTTCAAATAAGTAACAAAATTTCTTCAACTTTTTTTGAAAATAATTTCTACACATTGATTTACAGTACATTAAGCTGAATTTTTCTTCTTGAAAAGAAATTTAACGCAGGTCACTGACAAGTTTTTTACAGTATTCCCATGCTCGAGCATTCAATTGCTGAGCTGTTCCATTGGTATTACCAAAACCTGCGTTACCTCTCCTCATACGGTGAGATGTGTAATAAGTAACACCATTGAATAATCCCCAGGCATTTTTTCCAAGATCTTTCATTTCCGATTGAATCGATTCCTTCATTTCATCCCGACGCTTATGCGCAGTTCGCAAAGAATTATCCTTATTCATCCATTCGGACTTCTTCACTTCCTGTTCCGGAAACATGTGATTCAAAAATTCATGGACCTCATTTTCTCCCATTTCAATTTTTGAAAATTCTTTTGACAAATACATTTGCTTCTTCTTCCCTTTCTCATAGTGCTCCAGTATCAGTAAAATATCCCGATCAGTCAAATCAATACGCTGGGTATGCTTAATGCGCAAATCATATAACGCACGCGAAAATTGGTTCTCACAACGATGCATAAAGTTAGACAAGCCTAAGAACACTTTGGAAGATTGGTCGTGCGAATTTCCAATGATTAAATAATGATCAGAAACAGCATTTACCAAAGGTGATGGCTTCGTATCCTTTAGGAATGCCAAAATTCGCTTGCCTTTTTGAAATTGTTCGAATCCGATACATGTGAAATTTGACAGGTTCTCTATGCGCTCAACTAATCGTACCAATTCCTTATTATAGAACGGTTCATACTGTTCCGAACAAACACTCAAAATTTGACCATTGTCACTTCGCGTTAATGCATAATGTTTTGACTTTTCTCCGCGAATTGTCAACTCTTCTCGATTGACTTCCCAATCGATTTCCATTTTTAAAGCTTTTCTCATCATATGACATAAATTAAATGTGCTACAAATGAAATATGCCATTCGGTATTCTTAATACGTAGTGAAAATTATTTTTGATCAAGCGATGAAAATACCCTCAAAAAGTTGAAATTAAATCAATAAATGAACACTTTCACATGATTTGCATCCCTTTTCGCACTTCAATCTCTATGTTATAAAAGTCAAAATTTCCTCCCGAAACATGATTTACTGCTTCCAACTCTTCTTTATCCCCCATAAATTCGGGCTCTATGATATTATATTGACCATCTTCAAAAGGAATTGCTTCAAAATAAAGGGAATAATACTGCCAATCACGCAACGATTCAAAATAATGCTTATTCGGAGACAACGATATCCCTTTCGTATTGATCAGTTTAAATTTTTGTTTATTTCCGAGGGATAGAATATATGTTTCTGGTGAAATCTGAATCCATCCACCATTGGTATAGATACTTTTAAAGGTGGAATAGCCAAAATCCACTTTTGTATGCGTTGGGGTTATGGTAATTCGTAACAATTTTGGATTGTCCGAACGTCCCTCGTTGGGTACATTTGAGAAAAGGTATGATTTGGGTGATTTCTTCATCGCTTAAAATTTTCAGTAACTTCTTGTCGCAACCACTTTGGCTCGACGATTCGAATAGAGCTTCCAAAAGATCGCAATAAACGGATCAATTCATAGGAAGGAATGAGATTCAATTCTATTCGTGCATGACCGGTATTATGCACAAAAACAAATTTTTGACTTTCATGGATTGGAAAAGATCTAAAATAAGCCAGTTCCTGGGGAATAGTATCGAAAATGATTTGTTGTAATCCATAATCACCGAAAGGGTATATACCATATATGTCTTTAAAAAAAGAGGTTACTTCCGGACTTTGATCGCCAATAAAGTCACCATACACTAAAACCGGTTCATTTATCCGATCGAAACCGAAGGTGCGAATCTGATTGTGCTCTTCTGAATAAGCGACCACATACCAACGGTTATCAAATTCTTTCAGCAGGATTGGATGTATTACTCGTGATGTAAATACTTGCTTGCTGTAGGAATAATGGACTATTGAAACGGGTATACGATCTTTGATTGCGCGGAAAAACAACTCGAAATGCTCAAATCCACGAAAATCTCTTGGCGCATCTGTCTGAATGATTTGGCGTTTAAAATTACCTTGCGGAAATTTTTCCCTGTAAGCGGTGAGCACCTTCTCCATGGCATGCTCAAATTGGTCACTGACACGCGAACTTCCAATACTTTGAATCAACTCAATGGCGTTTTTAATGCTATCAATGTCTTGCTCCATCAAACCCACCCCATCGAAACGATAAGCATCATCCGTATATTCATACACCCCTTTCGATCGACAATACTTTATGGGGGCCTGAAAGGACTTTCGCATATTCTTGATGTCTTTAACGACTGTATCCAACGAGGGCTCGTGTTCAGTTGCCCGTGTGCATGCGTCGATGAGATCTAAAATGGTAGGTAAATGCCTTTGCCTATTTCTCAGACGGTCATCTATCGCTTTATATCTCAAATAAGGATTTTTCGTAACTGGCATAAATGGAGGTGTTAATTGGTGTTAGAAGTCAGATTTCATTTATCAAAACTACAAAAAAAATACTTAAACGTACATGACATACCGAATTTAATACCTAATTTTTAAGCTTTTACAATTTTTTTTTACTACTGACATAGAATACCGAGTGGTTGTGTTTCTTTGTACCGAATTCCGAATGCAGATGGCAACACGTAATGAAAATAAGTTCACAAGTTGCTAGCTCTCATGGAAAACAGAATAAGTAACCAAAAACAAAAAATAAAGATGAACACAAAAACAGTTACACCGGTAGAAAAAGAAGAATTGGAGACTATCACTCCCAAAACAACACCAAAAATCATCAAACGACCAGTTATCGATTTGGGGCCTGATTCAGATGTGGCAATCAGTGAAATTGAAGTAGGTGATGAGTTCACGCGCATCGATTTCTTTTATATTTCATCTCGTCTATATGTGAATGGGGGCTGGATACAAATGCATCCGTCGTGTTACATTCGTCCAAAAGGAACAGATTTAAAGTTAACAATGATAAAGGCTGAAGGAATTCCTATTGCACCGATTAAATACCATTTTCAATGCCAAGGTCAAGCACATAGTTATTCACTCTATTTCCCGGCGCTACCGAAAGGGACAACAATGATCGATGTGATTGAACGCGATGGACATTATCCTAATGACTTCAACTTTTATTGTGTCCGTGTGCGCGAAAATTTGCCAATTGAGATTAGATTTATAAGTGAAAACTAATTGAAGACCATGAATCTAGAACAAATCCATTATGACATTCTTCGCTTGAAGTTAAAAAGGGCCGAGATTGTATTCGAAAAAATAGAAGCGATCAAATCGCAACATTATGAAAAGGCCGCAGATATTAGAGATAAGGAAAGGAAAGTCATCGAGGATATGGCCAATATTCAATTGAGATTAATGCACTATGATTCTTCCCTTGAGTTGAATAAAGACAACTTTAAATCAAAACTCTTTATTCGAAACTTACTGATTGAAATAAAACCTGAAGATCATCATTTTGCAGAGAATTGTCTGAAACAAACAGAGGATCGTATTGCAGAATTGAGACTTCTACGCCAAAGTTTATTGTCTGATAAAAACCATGAAGCAGCAGAGCCGATTATCATTGAGTTGAATGAACAATTGAAACTCCGTAATGAAATCCAACATTTTCTACAATTACACAAGGGCAGGTAACAAAAAAGAGTTCTGTAACCCAGAACTCTTTATTATCCATTCAATTATTTCAATCTGTATGCTCGTTCATTTCTTCGTTCAATCCGCGAGCAAAACGATCAATAGGAACGCGGCTATTGACTTTCATCTTCAATTCGTATCGATCTGAATTTTGGATTTTCTTCAAATATGGTGAACACAATGGGTATTCTTCCTTCAATAGAAGGTATGCTCTCAGGGACATTTCAAAATGAATAGATATCTCCTCACCTGTTGGACCAAATCCAAAAGCATCTGGCTTGATCAAAGCGTGTTTATCTTGATTTACCCAGGTACCATCTAGTAATTCAACATTGGTAATTCGCTCAATATTGAAGTACTTGTTTTGACCAGATGTGGGCTCATAGGCCATCAATGCTCGGTAATTGTCCGTAAAGGCAAACGGTTCAATGTACCTATCAGAAATTTTTTGGCTGTTTAATGAGTGGTAATTCTTTAGAACAACTTGCTTCTTCGTTTCGATAGCTTCACTCAACATTTCAACAATTCGACCTAGATGCGCTTTCAAAAGGTGACTAGAAACAATTGTGGTTTCAGATGCAAGATAAATTTTCTTTAGAATTGAATCTTTTAGTGGATGGTTTTTAGCAAAATTTAAAACCATTTTCCGTATCAGTTCGCCTTCCTCGTTCGTGAATTTAACCCCTCCCTCACCCGAACCAGCGGGTATAGAATAGCGATTGAATAGATCACGTTGCAACTCAAAACCCAACTCGCGTAATAAATCAAAGTAGCGATAAACCGTTCGGTCTGTCGTATCAATTATGGCACCAAGTTGATGAATAGATTTCGCAGGCTCTTGTTTCAATAATGAAATCAATTGCAAAACACGCAAGATTTTATGTTGATTGAGCATTGACGAAAAAATTACTGGCAAAGAAGGTCAAAATGCTGTTAACGCACAAGTTAGTGACCTTAGTTGTCAAGATTCTTTACATTTTAAGGGGTTGTCACAGTGTAAAAACGACATGAACCACATGAAATAACCTGAGCAGTGCTTTTTTTTGAGTAAGACACTAGATTTAAACCGTAATCGTATTTTCCAAAACGATATCCTTTTAATTTTTTCGACCAAATAATTAAATGGAACAGCGCGCATTGTTTCAACGAAGTTTGACTTCCTATATACATAATTCTTAGTTTTACCTAAATTCTCTATATGGACAATAATTTACATTGGCTAAAGCACAATAAAGTCAACAAATCGACAGCGTTTACGCACGATGAGCGCGACCAAAAGTCTATTCGGGGCTTGCTCCCTTACGCGGTTTCGACTCAAATGGTCCAAGTCAAAAGAGTACTAAGAAATCTGCGTAAAAAACCAACGAATATCGATAAGTACTCCTACCTATCTGCTCTTCAGAGCAGAAATGAGCGTTTATTTTATCGTGTTTTAATTGAAAATATAGAAGAACTGCTTCCAATCGTTTATACACCAACAGTAGGAGAAGCTTGCCGCGAATATTCCCATCTTTTTTCCGAGACAAAAGGTTTTTATATCACACCTGACGACAAAGGAATGATTGCTGAAATATTAAAAAATTGGCCAGAAGAGGACATTCGTGTGATTGTGGTCACAGATGGGCAACGGATATTAGGTCTAGGTGATTTGGGAGCGAATGGCATGGGAATTCCTATTGGAAAATTGATACTTTATTCGGCTTGCGCTGGTATCAATCCCGCTCAGTGCCTTCCTGTAATGCTCGATGTCGGAACGAACAATCAACAACTATTGGATGATCCATTTTACTTAGGCTACCCACACAAGAGAATTGAAGGCGATGCTTACGTTGAATTGGTAGATGAATTTATCATGAGTATCCAACAGCTTTATCCAAAAGCATTGATTCAATTTGAAGACTTTCTTACACCCAACGCTTATGGACTGCTCAAATCCTATAAAGACAAAGTGCTTTGCTTTAATGATGATATTCAGGGCACCGCATCCGTCGCTTTAGCGGGTGTTTATGCATCGACTAGAATTACAAAAAAAGTATTTTCAGAATTAACCATTATGTTTCTTGGTGCTGGTTCAGCCGCTACAGGAATTGCAGATCTCATTTCCTATGCACTCGAAAAAGAAGGGTTGGATAGTAAGGCAGCCCGAAGTCATTTATGGTTTGTTGATGTCAATGGTTTGGTTGTCGCTGAGCGCAATGACTTAATGGACCATAACCTACCTTACGCCCATGAACATGAACATCTTTCATTTGTAGATGCAATCAAATCTATTAAACCAGATATTCTAATTGGTGCGACTGGTGCTGCAGGTACTTTTACACAAGAGGTGATTGAAGAAATGACGAAAATTAATGAGCATCCGGTTATTTTCGCTCTCTCTAATCCTACCACAAATGCGGAATGTACAGCTGAACAAGCGTACACGTGGAGCAATGGACAAGCAGTGTTTGTGAGCGGAAGCCCCTTCGACAATGTCCAATTGAATGGTAAATCCTACGATCCAGGACAAGGAAATAATGCCTACATTTTTCCAGGTTTAGGACTTGGTGTCACTGCCTGTCAGTCTGAATTTATTCCAGATGAATTTTTCCTTGTTGCTGCTCAAACATTGTCTGAATTGGTAACAGAAGAAGATTTAAATCACGGTTCACTTTATCCACCAATCCGCGAAATAAGAGATGTATCGCTACAAATAGCTGAATCAGTTGCTGAAAAAGCCTACGAAATGAATCTAGCTAAAGCTCCCCGTTCTGGCTCGATGAGAGGGATGATTGAGTCACTTTTATATGACCCATATTATTAGAGGAAGGACAAGGGACAAGGGACAAGAGACAAAGGACAAGAGACAAAGGACAAGAGACAATGGATACAATCCATATTCTATGTTCAATGCTCAAAAAGGACATCAAGATGTCAAGATATTAGTACAGCGTATTTCTTTTGTGGCGGAGGAACTCGAAGCCACCCTATGTCAATGCTTTCATTTTCTCTTGAAACCGAAGGAAAATTGGATCTTCCTTGCCTCTCACTTGACCGATAAAAGAAATATATCCTCTTAAGCGATTTATAAAGACAGAATGATCATTTTCTCTAACTACGGGAGAATTTTTGAAATGATTTGCAGATGCGATTGTACGTCCATTTTTTTCAAGATCGTGCAGCATTGCTCTAACCTGACGAATGTAACTTCGTTTAACATTGGGTTTCGTATTAACCACAATACCTGTTACTTCTTTCCTTCTCCCCTTGCCTTTTTGTCGAATTTTCTTTTCGTTGATGACAAAGTGATTTGATACTATCATCGAGCGAATCTCAGCGACTGCTTCGGCATCAAAAAATAGGTCCGCGGAAAAAGTCAAATCATCTGCATAACGTGTATAGGTCCAGCCCTTGTCATTTGCAATTTTTCTCATCTCCGCATCCATTTTTGCACAAATAAAGTTGGTGATGATTGGTGATGTGGGTGCCCCCTGAGGCAAACGTCCTTGATACGTTGTCAACAAGGTCAAGACCGTTGCTGTTTGTTCATTAAATCGGAATTGTTGAGACATGAATAGCTCTTTGACTCGATGTGCACGAATGGACGGAAAGAAATCTTTTAAATCAATATTAAGCACATAGGCTTTACCCACATGTGGTGCAGCGTTCTGAACAATTGGTGATGCTGGATTGGCCTGTTCATCGTTGATTACAAATCCAAATACCGAAGGATTGGGATTACACGCATACAATGACTGAAGTCCATGATTTAAAATGCGTTGAACCTTCATCAGTCCTAGTTCGGGTGCCTGAATCAATCGCTTTCCTCCACGTTTCTTGGCTATCGAAAAGCTTCTGTACTTCGGTGAATTGATCAATTGTTCAAGTACCGCTCTTGGAAGCTGAAAATAGGCGCATACGTCTTGTGCATTTTGCAACGAAAGCAAAAGCCCTGCTGAGATGGTATGTTTCGTCAACTCAGGAGAACTCTTAATTTTCATGGTCTGCGTGCGCAGCGATTGTTTTAATTCTGGACGCTGCTTTTCTACAAATTCATATACTGTCATATGTGCAAATAAAATGAGAGAACCGTTGCCGCTTATCTTCAATTTAGATGTTTCGGCGAAAGTGGAGCGCAGCGGAACTCGACGAAACATCGAAGTTCATGGCTTCCATTCCTTTTGGGGTTGCAGGTACACAACCACTTATCGGTCAGTCCGATACATAAGTTGGGCAACGGCTCTCGTATTCATTAAAAGGGTGTATCTCCTAATTCGTTCAATCTTTCCCTATCTATTGAAAATCGCTCAAGATGTTCACTTATCGAGACAATTCGGGAATAATGGGCATCCCTAGCGTAGTGTAAACGTTCTAAAGAACCACTTCTGTTTTTTGCTAAGATTAATTCGGTAATTCCGTCTGTGACATTACCATCTTCATCCAGCTGAAAGCCATAGTATTCTGGGCGATACAGAAAAAACACTTTGTCAGCATCTTGTTCAATTGAACCACTTTCGCGCAAATCCGATAAAATCGGACGCTTGTCACCTCCCCGTGTTTCGACCATTCGACTCAACTGGCTTGAAGCTATGAGTAACACATTATACTCTCGAGCAATTGCTTTTAATTCTCGACTGACATAGCTCATTTCCATCTCCCGGTTATGACGATAACGATCAGAACTAATCAACTGAATGTAATCAATAAAAACAACTTTCACCCCGTCCTCTTCAACGTGCTTTTTGCAACGTTCACGGAGAACTTGAAGGGATTTCGTGGGTTGGTCGCTTATCCATAAATTGCGCTTTTCAAATTCCAATTTGACCGATTCAAAAAGTTGCATTTCTAAACGATTCAACGAGCCCTGCATAAGTTGGTTCAAAGACAGTCCTGATAGTGCAGATACCATTCTCTTGATCAACAACCCTTCTGATAAATCAAAGCTACAATACAACACTGGTACGTTTGCGGATATATTCAACGCAAGGTTTATCAATAAATGGGTTTTTCCCATAGCTGGACGACCTCCAATAACTACATATTCACCTTGAACCAAAGGAACACGAAGATCTAAATCCTCAATCCCAGTTGCGATCTTTTGACCTGACACCCCAAAGTCGTTGACATGGGCTGAAAACACATCAAGTGCATTTTTTGCTGGGACCAAAGATTTCTCGCGAAGCTCAAGATCGCGAACGATTGAATTTAATTCAGCTAAGATGTGCTGATCATCTTTATTTTGATCCTCAATTAACTTCCGTAATCGATGTTGTATAGAATTGTGCATATTCAAATATATGTGGGTTACTTGCAAGAAAAAATGACAATAATTACCAATTTCGACATTCATTTCTTGAGTTCGACATAAATACGATTGAGCATAAATATTCTAACCAATCACATTAATCCAACCAGGAAAACCAAGTGTCTTGGTCTAGATAATCAACATGCATTTGCTCGCAAACGCGAATTGTATGGCCCGTACCACCGGGTTTGGTTGTCGTTTTGTCCACATAAAAAATTGCAAAATTCGCTGGTTTCACCTTTTCAGCACCCGTAACCATTAAAGTGCTGCGAAGAATCAACTTCGCCGTAGCGATCTTATCACCATTTGTTTGACCTCCTAGATATTGTTCTATCCCATAACGCGCACCAGAATGCATCTTGGCCTGTTCTAACAATGTAGGTTCATTCAATACATCGACCTGATCGATCGATAAACTATCATAACCTACACGATTTTGCGGTTGATGAGTAGGATAAGGGAGAATGATTTCAACCCGAGAACGATCAACATCTCCTACCCCTTCAACAAAGAAAGTATCCGAACCGTTGGCATTTCCACTTCGAAAAATTAATTCTTTACTCCGCTTGGCCAGTAATCTTCCCAAATTCCTCAATTTTTCGCGATCATCGGGTGCAACCTTTCTACTCCCAGCAAGCAAAATAATACTTCCCGCGACATCATACTTTTCTAAAAATGCATCTAAATCTAACATACCACCTTTACGAATTCAAGAATCAAATCTATCAAAGATTAAATGATTATTTTTATTCAAATCATCCAATTGCTGCATTTTATGTTCACTAAACAATTCATAACTTTTACCCTTGGCGCTTCTCTTCTTTTGTTCTTTTCTTGTGAATCAATTTCTGATGGAACACTAACTAGCGACGAAGAGACTTTTGGCGATAAATTCGATAAGGCTTTGGATGAAGGCGGCAAGCTCATTGATGGTTTAAAGGAAAAAGTGGATGCCATTGAAATAAACGGTTTCTCCATTGAAGATGACAAAAAAATGGGTAAGGAACTCTACAATGAAATCATGACGAGTGGAGAATTTAAAGTACTTGACCGGTCGTCGAATACCCAACTTTACACGTACATAGAAGGTATTAAAGGACGTATACTCAATAGCGGAAAATTAGCACACAAGGATGATTTTGAATGGACATTGACAATCATTGACGATGATGAAACAATTAATGCTTTCTGTGCTCCAGGTGGATATGTTTTTGTCTACACTGGGTTAATTAAGTTCTTAGATAATGAAGCTGAATTAGCAGGTGTAATGGCTCATGAAATTGGTCACGCCGACCGTCGTCATGGAACGCGTCAATTAACAAAAAGTATTGGTATCGACATTGTCCTGTCGTTTCTTTTTGGAGATAATAACAGTCATGTAGCGCGACAAATCACTTCTGGACTACTGAATCTGCGGTATTCACGAAAGTATGAACGAGAAGCCGATAAATGTTCGGTAAAGTACTTATGTCCTACAGACTACAACGCTTCTGGGGCATCTGGTTTTTTCGAAAAAATCCTTGAAGCAAAAGGTGAACAATCCTTGGAGTTGCTAAGCACACATCCAGACCCAAAGGAGAGAATCGAGAATTTCAAGTCCGAAAAATCGGCGTGTCATTGCAGTGGAAAGGAATCCTATCAGCAACGCTATCAAAAAATTAAGCAATCAATTTAATCGACATGTTTATTTTTCTTTAGTTCATCCGTATTAGCGAAGCACTTATAAAAACCATCATGTCCACACCTAAATTTTCTTATCCATCGAAAGTTCAAAAGTTCAAAATTGAACAGATTAACTTAAAATTTGTGGTTGCCAAATATGAAAATGAAATTACGTGGCAATCTAAGGTTAAAAATGAGGAAACCTTAATTGAATTTATTAAGTCAGACTTATTGCCTAAACTCATAAGTATGGCTACCTGGCCTTTAGCCAAGGACAGTAAAAAGCATTATTTCGCAGTTGAAAAACACTTAAATCTCGATTTGGCCTTGCGGAATGAACACGACATGAGTTCAACCGAATTTGATAAACTTAAAAAAATTCATTCGGAAAAAGGTCCACCTGCAGCGGTTAGGTTCCTTTGCACCATAGTGAACAAGAAAAAAAGTGAACATTTTTCTGAATGGGTATCCTTCGTTCAATCAAAATACCCCAATGACTTCGCCTTTCAACTTCTCATCCTACGGCCAATTTTTGAATCAGCAGGTTTTGGATCCCGAAGAAGTTTAAGCAGTCCATCGGAGGACATCATTGATTGGATTTTCCTTCGTATACAAAAAGAGCGCATCACTCCAAAATCGAATTTAGCACGAGAGTATTTTATTAAATCTGCTTTCGGTTCAGGATCAGTGATAAAAAACGGATGGCAGTTCATTAAAAGGAATTCTCCAGCTAGAAAGCTAATGGCAGCAGCCCAAGGGTCTGGTTGGTGCATCCGGGATTCGTATTATGCTTCCCATTACTTAAACTCATTCGATTTTTACATACTTCGTTCAAACACAAAGCCTGTTGTTGCATTGCGTGTAAACCCGAGAACAAAGCAAATTGTAGAATGTGTTGACCCGCACAACCGTTATCCTTTTGCGTTTCTTGTTGACATATTTTTCTTCATGGAAACCTTAGGCTTGCTATATGGCTATGACGAAGAGGATAACCATGATTTTTTCATGGATCGGATTGACGAAATGCAATTGGATCACAAAGAATATCCAGAGCAATGGTGGAATGAGAGAATGAAGTATTGGCCCTTTATTGTCGATAGGGTTCCAAAAGAATACGTTCAGCAGCAAATCGCAATAGAAAATTCAAATATCCCAACCTATTTAGAGATTTTCCCTTTGCATGAAATCGAGGAAAAGTTGCAATTAAAACTGACCATTGACGATTTTGAGTCTATTTTAATGATTCAACCCGAATTGTTTGACCATATCGTGAGCAATAAAACCGAAGCCGTAGTCGAGCGTTTAAAAGCCGCAACAATTAAGGCCTGCGTTGAAAAAATAGAAGACAAGTCACTGACATTAAGTGAAATCGAGATTTTACCCGAATTTGTTAAAGTGAATGAGGAATTCAGAACAATTTTAAGCTCAAACCTTCCCAAAAGCCTAATGAACAAGTTAAAAAGGGCGCCAAAAAATTATAAAGAACGATTAAACCCAACTTTACTAGAAAATATCCTTCCTTATGTACCTAGTGAATCTTTAGAACTTAGCATCACTCGAGCTCAACAAAGTCTAATGCTGTATCAGGGATCAAATTTTTCAGACTCAATTTTTAGTCAAGACTTAAGGGACAATCCAAATTTTGCAAAAATACGAGAACAAGCCTGGTTAAATGCCATACGGGAGAATCCAACCTTTTACTTTGCTTTACCAACAGATTTACGAAAAAGTGGATTGTATTTACCGGAAAAAGAAATTGACGATCAAAAGCTTTTAGACAGTTGGATAAAAAGTGTGGAAGAAAAACCTTGGATACTCACCTCAAAAACGGGTGTACCAAAAGCAGTTCGCTATCATGAAAAACTACTTTCTGCTTACATTACGGGATGGATGCCTATACTTTATAAAAACCCATCTAGGATTTGGAAATCACACGGAAATTATTCTGGTACTCGCGCCTACCTTTCGTATCCCGCGCTTAAGAACAAATTCATTCTCAATGCATTGATTGAAGGGTTGATCTTCAAACCAAGTGAATTTTCCTATTCATCCGGAAGAATGAAATTGATACCCAACTATCTCATGGCAGCATTAATCGCTGCGAATCGTTCTGGAATGCTTACAACTTACAACTATTTACCTAAGCCAAGTGAAAAGCAGCTATCAGAAAATGATGATGATCCGGTAGAATTCTATACCAATGAATTTCTGAAAGGCAATCGAAATTTACTGATACAGGCTTATTCCAATATTGATTCAGCGGCGATTCTGAAACTCGACATCACCCCTCCTACTTCTGTTTTTATTGCACCAAGTAAAAAGAAAACTAAAAAAAATATGCCTACCTCAATAACCAGAGGAAGTACACTTGAAATCACTTACAACGGACGGAATATGCTCATCAGTATTGATGAAGATAAAAAGGGCTATGTAACGTTTTCTTCCAATCAAATGGAGACCAAATTACTGAAGGGCACCAATATTGGAGGATCATTTAAAATCGGATCAAACACGATTCAACTCATTCGTATTTTGGGGTGATCGTAGAATTGACTCATTTTTTCCAAGGAAGATATATGGAAGAAAATGATTCAGAAAATACAAAAGAAACTTCCAAATATCGCCGAGGATTGTTCAGATGAATTTATAAATTACGACTTGGCAGATTACAAATTTGTGGGGTTACTCACATACTTAGCAGACAGTGAAAAGCCAAAAATAACAACTGGTTATGTAGCCACTGAAATTAGAAAGGGTAATGCGAAAACTATTGCTGGTGGAGAGCTTTTTTGTGATTGTGAAGGAGAGCGTCTTGTGCCTCAGCAAGTGGATGCGGTCATTGATAAATAAGATCTTAGTGCATTAATATGAGTATATTAAATCATCAGATTTAAATCGAACGACCTTAGTTGAGACAGTTGGTTTTTTTATTCAAATTGAGCGCAAATTAAATGCAGTTTTAGGGTCCGATCGATTTCAGGATTTTTTCACTTTTCACTTCGATTTACTCCAGGAGTTTCAGGAGATGGAAATTGAATTGTAATTTGATAAACAAGATGATGGGACCTTGTTTTCGTACATTCTTTCAATGGATGGGGCGTATTCTCAAAACCTTGAGTTTACATTGTTGGATTCTTCGATTAACAAATTTTCTTTACAAGATTTAGAAATGATGTTGATAGATGAATTTGAAATTGACCCTATATTAACAACTCAAATTTTGAATCTTAAGTCAAATCTTTAGATGTTCATTTAAATTTCATTGTTGTCCGACTAAATCCACCTTCATGAATAACTACATACACATCTTTTTTAAACTTCAATTTTTCTTTATTCGTGCTGTACTCCGTACCGGATGTAATTTCATTAAAATAAAATGTTAAAGTAGTGTCTTGGCTAAGACCTTTATTACATGCCATAATCACAGTTATATAACTTAAAACTTTCCGTGTTAAGTTGTGATTTTTAAATAATGAGATCCGGAACATAATTTACTTTTTTTGATAAAAACAACTTGTTAAGAATAATAAGATGTTAAAGTCATAACGTTTCATATGATATTTGTTTCATTATCAAAATTATGTGATAACTAATTAAATCTATATGTCCACAATTAATTTTAAGATACATAGAGGTATTCTTCAACCTTCATTATTATTCTTGATTTTCATTATACAAAATTGATATGAGTTCCTTGTCAAGATCACTCAGCTCTGTTGGGCAATTAAATCTGTCAAACCCATCATAAAAGATACTACTCTCATATTTCCATGAATCATGTGGAAAACCAATTGCTTGAACTAATTCTTCTGTTATTACGTGTTTTACAAACCTATCTCCATAATTTTTACATTTTGGGTGATTAATAAAGAAGTAACTATACCAAATATTTTCGAGTGAGTGAATGTTTCTATTAACTCCACCAGTATATCCGTCATCAGTTAATTTTAATCTTTGATTGAATTTAACTGACATTTCATTGAAATAATCAAATGACCCAATAACCCCAAATGTTGTCATTTTATTTGTGTCATCGGTTAGGTATATATTGATAGGATTTATAATACTATTTAACTCCGATAATAAGTTTTTTACATGTAAAGTAATGGAATCCTTATTTATGGAATCTTCAATACAAAGCAGAATATAAACGTCCTGTTCCCATCTTGCATATCGATACACAGTACTCTTTTTATTGAATGCGCACACATCATCAAAATATTCTTTAACAGAATCAGGTTTGTTTGTTAATTCATAATTTAGTTTTCTTTCATACTCAAAATAATTTTGAGCACAGGAGTAACTTGTAAAAAAGAAAGTCAAGAATGAGAAAAGATATATTGTGTACATTTTCAATGTTTTAAGTTCTTAAGAATGTTAAATAGTTAATGTAATAACCTAATCGAGCTTAAAGGTTTCAATCGAATAAACTAATTATCCTCATCAAAACAACACAAATGATTTAACCACTTTTTCAGGATCAATAATATACCATCCCTTTTTTGAAAATTCATATAGCTCAGGGTGATAGAAATTATTTGCTTTATCGGATAGGTATTCCAATTTGGATTGCGTATTTGTATTTTGAGGTTGATTGATCAGAAATAAATAAACTTCAATACTTCCTTGTTTTTCCCGTCCATAAACTGATAATAAATCTCCCAGTTTAGATTTAACATAAGAATTCAAACTTTCTCTTAAGACAGGTATTTTCTTGTTAATCCCATTTCCAATTAAAATGATTCTGTGTTGTATAAGATCAAATGAGAATATATCTGATGGGGTCAGGTCGATACGGTAAGCAATGACTTCAATTTTTTCGAATTGTTTTCCGAAATGATTTTTGATGTGATGAAGACAAGTATTGAGTATTTTTTCAATCGTTTCTTTATTTATTGATGTCAATTTAGAAGAAAGAATAGATTGAGTTATTCGTATTTCGACCAAATCCAACGGGAAATGGTTCAATTTCTTCATTATTTGAGTTACTTGGTCGGTTAAGGCTTGTTTTTTCATTTTACGTTTTGATTTACTCCAATAAATAGTAGTTTAAACAACAAAATTTATCAAGCTTTTAGGAGTTCAATTTTTGAAAGTATAGATACTCAGTTAATGAATTGTAACAATTCATTTTTCTCACGCTTATTTAATTAAATTGCCTGAATATGAAATTTGCTTTACTTACATCCATTTTAGTATCAAATCTCATTTTTTGTCAAAAAGAGATAGATACAATATACATTCAAGAGGTGAATAAGGTGGTAGATCAAGAAGGTGATTTATCCATTTATATTAAAACCTCTGACGGTAAAACTCATCTTGCAATATATGATACTGGGTTTAAAATAGGTGCTGTAATGTACTATTATGATAATGTTCAGCACGAGATGATTTCGCCACAAGAATACGAAAGTTCCACTTATTTTCAATTAAGAGGAACTGAATATGAAAGATGGGCAGAAATAAGTTCTGCTGTGCATTGTGTCAAAGTAAAAAAATCTCCCTTCAATAAGTTTAAGTATAAGGTTTTTACAGATTCCCAGGTAACTTATTTCGTTAACTATCCCCCAAAAATTGGAGAAGAAGTTTTTTACATCACTGAATATGGAAGAATTGTCAAATAACTATTCATGTTGATGAGGATACAATTCATTTCGTTATGTCAGAAAAGAATGGTGTTTATCTTTTTATTGATATTAGCCAATTAGAAAATGATAAAAAATCAGTGATTATTGCTGAAAAAAAGTTAAACGGAAAAATCACAAAATATTATAGTTCGGATTGCAAATTGGAAAGAAGTTAAATATAAAATCATAGAATATGAAAATCCTTATCTTATTGATCGTTATGCTGAATTCAATATTTGGAATATCTCAGAAAATTGACTATGCTAATTTCGATTCAAAAAGAGCGTCTGAAGTTTTAGCGGAAACATTTCTAAATTTTAGAGATACCATCACATATCATCACTTGAAATTAGCTGGATATAAAATTTCTGACATTTCTCCAGAAATGAATACTTGTCCTTCGTTAAGAAAACTGAGATGGTCTGATTGGTTATATACCAACCTATCTGTTAAAAATTGTAGTGAAATTAGACTGATGTATACCGAAAACTTATATCAGCATACAGGACAATTTGAAACGTATCAAGACATGGCTATTTCTATTATTGAAACTTGGGATAAATCTGAGTTGCACAGTGCTATTATGAGATCTAAAAATTTTAGTAATATAGAATATAAAGACAATAAAGTTATTATGACCGCCTTATTTTCTTGCTCAATTCAATACAACCCTTCTACCAAATACACTAAAGCAGCATTAAATATTATTGATGTTACCTAAATAAAGTTTCTTAACCTTCGTAATTGTATTCACATGAATACCCACGATTCTGGAGATTTCAGAAGCTTTGTATCCCTTCTTTAAGTATTCAATTGTTTTTGCAATTTTGGGTTTGGAAAGAAAAGTTCGGAGATCCTCTATGGATCCGTTAACTCTTCCTTTATAAACTCCACGAAGTTTGGCATGGATCATAAACATAATAATTCCAGCGACCTGTTATGTTTGAAGACAGTTGAGGTTATAGCCGAAACACCAAAAAAGTAAGTACATAATTGACAGGACATGCCGTGTCATTTCGCTAGACGAATAACACCGCAGTTTATTTAGAAATACTTCGTTGATTAGCAGTTAACGTCACGGCTCATGATTTTTTTTCGTCATGAGCCGTTTTCTTTCGATATTAATTAAATAATTGTTTTACAGTACTTTAAATGCGAAAAAAAAACCAGTATAGACACTTATCCAAAAATTAAAATGTTTTTTTTTAAACTTTTTTGTAATATTTTGTGAAAATACGCGTTACTTATTTCAAGAACTGCATTACTCTCTCCAAATTACATTGACTTATGGAACAACCCTTACTTTCTACCTCGTAGATTTAATTGTTTTATTGTTTAACTGCTAAAAACCAAATGTCATGAAAACGAAACTTGATCTTATTTCCGAGCAACTTCCTTACTTTCGTGCTGTTGCAAAACGTTCTCTCCCAAATCACTATCTCCACCTAGCTGATGACCTTGCACAAGATGCAATTATCAAGGCTATCGAAAACATTCACAAATACGATCCTGCAAAAGGAAACTTCAAAAGTTGGTTGTATCGCGTTACTCAAAACCTTTGCTTCGATGCGATTAGAAGCATGAAAAAAATGGACCTTGTACCATTAAACGGTACAATTTATCATCAAGACAATTCAGAACAAAAAGACCTTGAGCAAACTCAGCTGCGTGTCATTCGCAAAGCAATGGCCTTTTTATGTGATCGCGACCGTCAGTTGATAACCTACCGTTTCATGTACGGAATGTCTGGACGCGAGATGTCTCAACTCATGAATATCCCGGAAAGCCAAATAAACATTTACTTTCAACGTGCGAAAAACCGCTTGAAGGAACTTTGTAAAGATGCTGCATAAGAACAAAAGGCCGGAAATGAATCCAGTCATGGTCGGAAGAAATTCCGACCATTTTTTATGTCTTAAAATAGAGGCCTGGATCCCCACCGCAATGCACTACAATCATAGCTATAGCTAAGTCCCTGATTTCCATTGAGAATCGTCTTTTGGCAGTTTTGTAGCCAATGTTGTTTGCCTTCTTATACACAAGTACTAGCATTGCTACGATCAAAGTCATATATAACATTACCTGGATTCCGTTTTTATTCAAAGACACAAGATGACTAACATTGAGTTCTTGCTTAATAAAACGAAAGAAAACCTCTATATCCCACCTTCGTCTATAAGCTTGTGCAATTTCTTTGGCAGACAATTCAAAATCATTGGTTAAAAACCAAAATTGCTTGCCTTCTTCTAGTTTACTTTCAACTACGACTAAACGAAACGATGTATCAACGAGTTCTTCTCGATAATTTATGTTTCCTCGCTTGTTTTGAATTGGAACACCCGTGTACAATTGAACTTTACTATCTCTTATCAAGGTTGATTCTCCTAAATCTAAATCTTGATTTTCTGTAAGAAACGAATCTAGCTCAACGAATTTCCTATTTTCTTTTGATCGACAGACAAACCTTACAGAGTCCTTACTAAAAGACTTCATAGTCCTTGTAGATTGGAGTCCTCGATCCATCACGTAAATGTTTTGGTGATTCTTTTCTTTTTTCACGTGATTCATTACCGCTTCAGGTAGTGCAATTTCCTCACTGCTATAGCTTCGAGTAGTAAATACATTTGAACTGCAAGGCAATATTCCATCGAAAGCGATGCTGTACTTTACGGCTTTCTTGCCACCGCCTCCACTCTCAAGTCCTTCCATAAGTTTTCCAACACTTTCAAGAACCATTGAGCTATCAACGCGGATTAGGTTGTGCTTCTTCCTTTCTGTAAATGTGTAGGAGTCAGAAAACTGTTCGTAGATGCACTCATAAATTTGTTTAAAATAGTCTGGATCTATTACAGATAGACGTTCTGAGATCGAGCTTCTTCGAATACTTTCCTCTTCATCAAGGTTAAATAATAATTTGAATACTGAATCATTGAAAGTGTCTTCTAAGCTGCGCTGACTGAGCTTTTCGTTTTCTAAAATACCATACATCAAAAGATAAAACATCTTATTCCCGTGTAGAACTTTAGAATAATGATCGTCTTTAGTGGTTGCCGATAGATTAGCTAGAAGGCTCTCAGGAATAACTCCCAATAAATGATTTGCTCCTATTTTGTGATCTTTAAATACTGCCATAGTTAACTGATTATCAGTAACTAAGATACTAATAATCAGCTATAAAAACAAGTTAAAATATTGAAAATCAATTGGTTATATCAACAAGGGAATGTTCGTAAAACGAAAAAAGGTCGGAAGAAAAATCTTCCGACCATGACTGGAAATGAATCCGGCCTTTTTTTGTTTAATGAATAGTTCACATCACTAAGCACGTTCCAGATTTATCACTCTATTATATTGAATTGAAGGTCTTCACACCACTTGAAATCATTCCATTAAGGGTTGGCTAAGATGATTATTTTTCTATGCTATTTCAACTATCTTTAGCAAAAAAAATAATCCAATG
>Ga0315908_10000198_pt1 | contig 48704 bp, 33 predicted proteins | sample LakEriMetagenome_12_FD_203520 | JGI IMG/M metagenome (GOLD analysis project Ga0315908, IMG submission 203520) | Freshwater fungal communities from buoy surface, Lake Erie, Ohio, United States - Buoy 4 MA124 | ecosystem: Environmental > Aquatic > Freshwater > Lake > Lake biofilm | place: USA...
TATTATATATTTAATATATTTATAACATAGTTAATAAATATATCTAATATATTTAATATAAATAATAATATATTTAATACATATAAAAAAAATTGAAACATATTATTTATAATCTAATATATTTAGAATTTTGATTATTTTATTTTATTTATTATCAATAATAATTCATTATTTATAAAAGATAATATAAATAGCTAATATAAAATTAATATATTTTAAATTAAATATACTTCATAGAAATTATCAGGAGTTCCAAGTATCCAGACTGAAATTAGTATATGAAAAATGATGAAAACATAAAGGAACTTTTGAGTCATGATTTGTAAAGAGTCATCTAGATTTTATGGCTTCTTACAAAAGGTAAGGAGACAGATTTTATCTATCCAATAAGTGACATAAAGTTAGATGGCAGAAGTGAGATAAAGAGTAGGAATACCTAAAGAATAAGTGAAAGAGATAAAAAACATAGTAAGAATTTAAGCATATCTGATTTCGATTATAAACTCTGCTCCTAAATACATTTATTGATAATCAGACTATTTATTTTATCTAGTCTTAGAAGTATCTGATGAACATCCTCTGTCAAAACATCTTAAAATTTTGGCAATCAATGCTGACACTGCTAATCCTATAGGCACACTCACTGTATTCACCAACATAGTAAATGCAATAGTTATTCCTATTTATTAATACCACTAATTGTTGAAATCTGTGTAATTGCCTTTTATTCTGTCTTGTATTTTATCCCCTAAATCTCCTTGATTCCCTATCCTCATATTTATCAGTAGTACCACCAGCCCAGTATTGATGAACTAAGCAATGAATATTTTACTCACTTTACTTGCATATTCTTCAGTTAGAGAGTCATAAGCTTCAAATCTTGCCAATTATTAAAACAGGAACTGCATCACTGTATTTATTATTACTATTATTACTACCATTCCTATCGAAATTCCCTTTATTGTTGCTTATTAAGCTTATAACATTTTACAAAGTTATTGTTAAGTAGAAACATTATTCTATACAATTGTAAATTATTCTTCAAGTCTTGTCATATTACTACAATAACAATAAGTGTAACCCATACTGTTATTGCTTTACTTTTCAGAAATGACTTGTTATACAGTGACATTAGCAAATTGTTTTAAAGTACAGTCTACTGTTGGATTATCATTAATAATAATTTGTTTTTAAGCATTAAAGTAAATGAGAGACAAGAAAGTGATAACCAATAAAATGATAGTAATAATTAGAGAAATAAACCTTCGAATGGATTTTTCGAATTTATTGTAATTAAGATTTTCCCAATTGATATTGCTTGGATCAGGAGCGTTGTCAACTTTCAAGAGTCTGCCCTTGAAAGAGCCACTCCACTTGTTGAAATAATCTTTGAAACATAAACAATTACATAAATTGAAAGCTAACCTTTAACAGAAAGAGAACTGTAAATCATCATGAATAAGGTTTCTCTGTTCCATAGTTTAGAAGGTAATCCATGCTGCTATGATTTGCACTTTGTCCATCTTCAAATCTATCATCTTCTTTTATTGTTTCTATATCTACTCTTCTAACTTTCCTAGTTCCTATATTATCTTCTCTACCTTTTTCTTATCCTTTTCCTCTATTTCACTTGAAAAGTGCATCCTTATATCTTATAAATAGCACATATCTGGTAGTTTTTTCTCTTTATCATAATCTCTCCTATAAGATTTTATAATATCTATTTTCTTGTAAATCAGTTTATTATACTCTATTTCATAAGCCATTACTTTACTTCCTTGACTTATTTAAATATCCACTATTTTGAATTGCTTTTCTTAATAACCTTAGTCCTCTTCTTCATCTTCATCAATGTAATCATTATCTACTTTTTCTACATTATCAACATTATCAACATTATCAACTTTATCTTGATTTTATTTAATTTTAGGAGGATTTAAAGCCTTCATTTTTTGATTATAAACAGTGTTATAATAGTTTTCATAATAATCCCAAAGATTTCCGATTAGTACTTCTCTTGATTTATCCTTAGGTAGGTTTCTGACTTCAATAGTCAAGAGAGAAGGTGAGAGACTGTTACCTAGAATATTGATAGTGGCTTTAGATCCACTGATTGAAAGATTAGACATCATGTAGAAGTAAGTTAAAATGATGATTCCATCAATAAGACCAATAAAAAACGAAATGTTGGCTACCGAAATAGTTTTACCTCCTCCTATATTGATTTATGCATTTTTGCAAAAAAAATACATGAAAACTGCCTTACTTAACAATGCCTATTATCCAAGCTTACTTCTTGATAAATCTATGAATAATTATCTGTTCGTATCATCCATTGGAATAGTACAAGACTATTGATTATTACAGTTAGTATTGATGTAATTTCTTAAAGCTTAAGTTGTAACAACTTATTCTACATTAGGTCTATATATCTATTTGCAAGTAGTAGCACTTTAATCATATTGGTCTGTGACTACTCCAAAAATATAATTATAATGAATATTATTTTAGATTAATTAGGAATCAATATCAAGGATTCCTCCATTACTACATTAAACTGTCATGACTTATTGACTTGCAGTGAGCCCAGAAGTATCCTTCAACTTCTTATAAAGAGAACAGACACTGTTGTATTAAGTAAGACTACCTATAGTTAGAGAATAGAGGAAAGTATCGAGATTGCTTTGAGTTTCAGTTTATAAAAAATTGCAATAGCCGACAATTAGCATAGGTAAAGTGGTAAGAGAGAACAAAAGAAAATATTTGGCAGTAGTCTTAAGGAATCGGAAATATAAGTTTATTCCCAATCCGAATTAATCAAATTCGGTAGAGGCTGTTGTGCTGCAGCAACATGAGTATCCTCCTGTTGGAGTCTCCTTTATTATTTCTCCACAACTGTAACTCTCATTTTTTTAGTTCATTGGATGATTTATCTCAATGAAATCTAACAATTTTTAATGATCTATCTCATAATCCTTATCGTCTGCTCCTAAATTCACTCCTTATTCTTAAGTCAGCATATCTTTATTCTTATAGCTTTTAATAGCTTCTCTTTAACTCCCCTACATTATATCATCCAGTTCATAGTCCAGCACTTCATCATTATTATTATTATTAATGCTATTATTATTATGTTCATCCTCCACCATTGAATCCTCTCCTTTTTTTATTTGCAATTCAATTTCATTCTAATTTACTTATTTCTTCATTCAATTATTATTATTATTATTTCTCCTGTTTGCTAAATCTTAACTATAATTATCATATATTTCTATAATTAGAATATTACTTATAAAAAACCAATAAAAATTAATGGATATTTATTATTTAATATATGAAAAATAAATAGCAATCAATACTTCTTATTTCTATAATCTCTATCTTTCTAATGAGGATTTTAATATTTGTCTTTGACGTACTACTCTTCTTTATTGAATTCATTAGATTCTTTGATATATTTTTTATCTTTCTTATCTCTCTTATCCTTTTTATCTTTTTTACTTTTCTCCTTCTCTTTATCCTTCTCCCTTTCCTTTTCTCTCTCTCTTGCCTTTTCTCTCTCTTTCTCTTTATTTCTACTCCTGCTTCTATTGTGTTTTTCTTTGTTTTCCCTTTTATTATTACGATCGTAATCATTCTTTTTTTATTAGATATCTATATTCTAATTATGATTCATATTATTATATCCAGATTATATTATTCCCTCTCTTTTTTAATCTAAATATAATTATATTTTATCTTTTTTTCTTCTTAATTCTTCTATTTCTTTCCTTAAAACTCCTAAACCATTATGTACTTTTCCTAATATATGAGTCTAAATTTTATATTCACTTTCATTAAATCCTTATAATGCTCCACACTATTCACATATTCTCATTGCTTTATTATTATTTAACGGATTTTCTAATGTTAATATTGTTTCTTCTTTTAATTTTTTAAATCTTTCTATTTATAATTACTCTTCTTCCAACTCTTCTAATTTTCCTTACATTCCTAATTACTCTGATCTTTAATTTTTTATTTTTATTTATAAATCATAAAAATCTAGTTTTTCCTAAATCGGAGCAGGTAATTATTCTAATAATGGATTATTTTCTAATTTTTATTTGCTTCTTTTTATTTTTTCATCTACTGGCTTAATTATACTTTCAAACATATCTATAAATTTTATTAAATGTAAGGATAAAATGATTATGATCAATTTAAAAAAATGCGGATAATAATAATAAAAATTTATAATTTAAAAGAAGTAAAGATTAATATAAAAAAAGTATAAGTGATAATAATAATAAATTATGTTATTACATATGGTTTCGGAAATATATTTTAACTCGTTTTCTTCTTTATGACTATCATTATCAAACATGGTTTTAAAATATTAATCATGCTTTTTGCTACATTCTCCTAAATCTAATCTTGTGTTTGGAAACAATTGATGAGGACATACTGATACCAATTAATATTTACAGACATATGGATCAGTATAACTTTCTTTTTATTTAATTCTATCTTTTAAATCTAAATTTCTATCTTTTCCCATTAATTAATCAAGCAATCTTACATTTTTTTCTGTCATTTAATCTTAAATATATTATTATAATTTAATATATTATTTAATATATATATTAAATTTAAATAAGGAAAATATACAAATATTTACAAAATATTTTAACTAATATTTGGATTTTAACTAATAAAAAAGTAAACTATATGAAAATATAACTAGAATTAATTCTAGAATCAATTTTTTTTTAAATAATTATAAAATAATTAAATCTATTTAAGTATAATAATATATAAGAAGAATTAGTTATAGAATTTATTTTTATATGTTTTATATTTTGACCAATATAATCATTTTATATAAAATTAAGATTAAAATCTAGTAAAATTTAAAAGTATTATAAATGTAAAACAATAATATTTAATAATAGTAAATAAAATAAAGAAAATATGAACGAACGTAAATCTTGGAAATAAGAAGTAATAAATAAAAATAATAAAAAGATTATAGTTTATAAATATAAAAGGTTATATATGCTAAATATAATAATAGCTATAATATATCTAAATAATAATGAAAGGAAGATGAAGCAATAAGAGATTTAGTAAATAGATATGGGATAAAGAAATGGTCTTTAATAGCAAACAAGATGAAATAAGATTATGATTTGGATGGAAGAAGTGGAAAACAATGTCGAGAAAGATGGCATAACCATTTAGACCCTCAGATAAATAAAACAGCTTGGAATGAAGATGAAGAGCAAATAATTTTTATGGCTCACAAATAGTTAGGGAACAAATGGGCAGAAATATCTTAATTGTTAAAGGGTAGGACTGATAACAGCATTAAAAATCATTTCTACTCTACTTTAAGGAGAAGTCTCAGGAGGATAAATAAAATACTTGGAGATAAAAATAGTACCTAACTTGTCAAGCAAATAAAACCTGGAGTTTTAAGTTAGGTCTTCTCCATCCTTGATTCTTAAAACTCATTTAAAAATTAGTAATATTTATTATTTTAATTACTAATCATTCAAAATTTATTATTATTATTATTTTATATTAGAAACCAGCTCGACTAGTAGAGCTTTCAAATTATGATTGATACCTCTAATAATATTAAAAACTGTCTTATTAATTTAGCTTATGTTAAGCCAAATAAAAAATCCAATAGAAATTTAAATCAAACTGAATGCGATATTTTTTACTAACAAAATTAAGAAGAATAAATCAGAAAAATATTATAATAGATTAATATATTTAAGTATATATTTTATATTATTCTTTTAGTTAAATTTACATAAATACAAAAAAAATTAAAAAAATTAGTTATACAAATTTAAAACAATTATAATAGTAATAAAAAAATATTTTAAATAAAAATGATAAGATTGTTTAATAATCAAACACATAAAAAATTTAAAATGATACTAATAATTAACAAGTTTTTGATTTACAAAGCTATTTTTTAAAGTTAAAACAATTATAAACTTCTTAGAATCATTTATAAACAATTAAAGAAAATTAGTAAGATATTAATAAAAAGGATTAAAATTAAAATATTATTATATAAAATAATTTTGAAGATATTAGTTTTGATAAAAATATAGACTAATAAATTCAATTTTAGTAATAATAATTATTTTATGAATATTTAAAATAATTATAAAAATAAAACTATTTTTAAATATAGATTGAAAATAAAGATAACATTAATTAATATCAATAAGTTTTCTGTCCTAAACTTATTAAACAATAAAATAAATAAGAGGAAATGGAGAAAATGGTGAATGAATTGAAATAAAAAATATGTTTAAATAAAAATTAGGAAGGAAATAATAAAAATGATAATAATGTAAATAATAAAATGGAATTAGATATAGAAGATATTAATCAACATCAAAAAGACTGTTTCAAAATAAGTCCTAACTCACCTTTTAATTTTTATATTAGTCCTCATAATAAAGTTTTTAATAATTAAAACTAGTAAACTAATCAACAAAATTGAAAATACTGATTGTATGTAATTGTATATATTTTACTATAATATTCAAATTAAATTTTATATCAAAGATAATTAATCATTGATTTAATGCAGCGTTAAGTTCAAAGAATACATAAATTTATATTATTATTTTCTATAATAATAGAAATCTCAAATTTCTAATTTAAAAATTTGGAATAATTAAATAAAGGTAATTAAAAAAATACACCTATTCAACCTTTAGCAGTTTTAATTGCTCTTTTAAAATCAAAAGAGATAAAAGATATATCTAATTTTGTATAATCTGATAATTAGATAAATTAAATTTAAAATGAAGTTCCAGGTTTTATTTAATATAATGTTTAATCATTAAAAACTATTATTTAAGGCATTCCTTTTTTAGATATGCAAAAATAAGAAAACGAGGTAATTATTATTTTATTATCTATTTAAGATTTAATAATTTAATTAAAAAAATAATTAATTAATACTTTAAAAATAAATGAATTATTAGTTTAAAGAAATTAATGAAAAACTAAAAATAGATTATCAATAATACTAAGATGGACCTATTTTAAATACAAAATGAAAAAATATAAAATTTATATTTATATACTATTTATTTATCTATTTTTAGACTAATTTAAATATATAAATCTTAAATTATTAATGATAATTGTTTAAATATTAAGTATATTCATTTTTCTGCTAGGTTTTTAAATTAGTATTAACAAAAAAACGATAAAAATAAAATTAAATGAGTATTACTAAAATATAAACGAAAAATATAATGATAGTTTAATAATAAATAAATTTTAAAATGATTTACAGATAAGAATAAAATTATAACCTTAGAATTTAAAATTAAGATCTATTATTGTATTAAACAAATATAATCTAAATTCTGACCCATATTAGTATTCTTATTACTTCAACAGAAAATATTCTTGAATAAATGTTAAATAAATAGGTATATTAGGAATCACATAATAGCTCTTATAAAACTTAACTAAAATTGAAAAGCATGATATTTATCAGTAATAAATCTTTGAGAATTAATTAGGATTTAGTATACATTTAAAAAAATATAGTCAAATAATAATGGATTTATAAAATAAAAGGATAGAAATAAATAAAAATAAAAGAAAAGAAATATTTATAGAAGAATAATCGGCTGATTATTTAAAAAAAAATGATGAATTTAAAATAAATTAGATATTATTTTAAGATAAAAAAATCTAAGAAATTAAAGATATTAATTATATAAAAATAGATGGGAACAGTGTATCAAGAATAGCAATAGAAAAAGAATTATATAAAACTATAATAAAATAATTAGAGGGATCAAGGTGTCATTATAACAGTCAACAGTTGTACTGTGTGTTTGAATCGAATTAAGAGTTAGAAAACCTTAGAAATACTAAATTAACATTACTTGATGATGATCTTAACATGGATATTAAACTGTTTGATTTCTGTCAAAAATTTACAAGCCAAACTTACATCAAAATCATCAAGCCCTTATAAATTCAAGAATTTATTTACAATTTTTTTAACGAAGTCTTGTCTAAAACCGATATTTATATAGAAAATTCAGATTAAGGAGTATATTTCTTTTAAAATAAAACTAAATTTATTGTTGATAAAACTAAAGGTTTAAAGTCTTATATTTTGTGCCAAGGAAATATTCAAGTTTTGCCTAAAAATTCAAACTATAAATTACTTTTAGGTCAAAAGATTCTAGACCAAATGAAAGTTGTCATTCAATTAAATTAAAACAAAGTTTATTTCTCATTAAATTCAAACATAACTAATCAAACTGTTAATTTATCATTTATTGATTTAAAAAATTAGTATCTTAAAATTTCTTCCTAAAATATAAGTAGATTAAATAAATAAAATCAATAATATTAAAAATTATATACCAAAATTAATTTTAAATAATTTTAAAAAAAATTAAATAATACTATAGTATTTTAAAAGATACTTTATGATAATATACGAATAATAAAATAATAAATAAAAAATTTGAAAAAATATATATTTGATTATATAAATTTTTTTTAAATCAATCAATTATTTCAAAATATTTTATAATTAAATTTGAAAATAAAGTAAATAAAAAAATAAAATTAAGACAAAAAAAATTTTAATAGTAAACAATAAATGATTTTAGATTAAATTAATAGAAAATAAAAAAAGTATTAAATTTTAGCTATTTATTTTGCTAAAGATTTAGGAATAAATTTAAATAAAAAGTACTAATATTAAAAGTAAAATTTTTTTGCTAAATATTTTAAAAAAATTCCCAAAATATTTCCTAGTTTTGAATTTCCTCTTTTAAATTATATTAAATAATAAGAAGACGAACCTGTCATTTTTTGTTATTTATTTTTTATAGTATTTTAAATATCAATCTTAATAAGATAATCAATAAAATATTTTTAAATAAAAGAACAATTTGAATTTAATGAGTAATTCGAAAATTTATGTATTGAAAAGCCAAAGAAGAATAAAAAATAGATTATATAACACATTGATTGATAGAAAAAATGAATTATATATTTGATAAAATATTATAATAATTATTAAGAATCATTTGATTGACTTAATTGAATTATAACATGGTAAGCTACAAAAATAAATTTTAGTTTTAGGTAGAGAGTAACTGGGTTAGTTTTTTTAACAATAAGAGCATTTTCGAATTGCTAGTTTATTAATAAAAATAATTAATGAATTATTTATTACTAAGAATAGAAGATAGATGTGATTGAATGCTGAAGAGTTTATTGAGAGGAATAGAATTAGAGACTATGATTCGATTACCTTCCTTGTTACTGATATATTTAACGGTTGAATGAGAGGGATCTAATCGTGACTTTTTACCAATGTTTTCCTAATTAGTAAAAGCTTCCTGCTAGGTCTTCTTTTGTTTTCGACCAGTCTCATTTATTATTTTGTCAATTGTGTCCTTCTTCTGCTTTTCTATCACTTATTACATTTACAATCTACGCTTCATCTCACTTTCCTGCTTTTTTATCATTTAATCTTCAGATAAATTGTCTTTCCTTTTTTTTCTTGGCTTTTTAAAAGGCATCTCCATCAAATTATTTTGTTCTTATCCTACTTTATAGTAACTCATTTATCTTTTTGTTAATTTTCTATTGCCTAAAAGTATTTACCTTAATTATTTTTTTAATTATTTTATTTATAAAAACAATACTATTATTACTTTCAGATTTATTTATCATATCTTGATCACTTAAATAGTCCGGAATTTCTTTGTTATTAAATTCATCAATTATTTATTAATCCTCTTCTTGATAATCGATAAATTCTTCTTCATATTCACTAATTTCTGAATATTATTAGTTTTAGTAAAGTTGTGGTTATTGAATTTTTATTAATTATTTAGGAATAATTATAGTATTTTACCCAAATTACTTTGGTTTTCTTCCTCTTTTTTTTTAATTTATTTATGCTTCTAAAACTACTTAAATTTATCCTTGAATAATGATTTCTACAAATTTATTCATAATAAAATATATATATAAAAAAAATTGGTTTATATAAAATAATAATAATAAATAGAATTAAATATTATTAAAAATTTATAATTGAATTAAATGGATGATGATTATAATACTAATCAAATATAAACATTAAGAAGAAGCAGGATTGAATCATTAAATAATGATTCAATTGATTTAAATATGAGTATTAACATGAGTGTAAGTTATGCAAATTAATATCAATTTAATTCTTAGTTTGAAAAATTTAATGAAAGTATAATTTTAATATAATACTAATTCTAAAATAAATATTTAATATTATTATTATTACTATAGTATTAATTTATTTTTTAATATATGAATATTATTAAATATATTATTCAAATTATATTATTATTTTTAAAAGATGATGAAATTTTCTAAAGATGTCTTGATAAATCTGAATTTATATAATTTCAATCAGATGATTGTAATATATGTTAAAACAAGTAGTCGATATTTAATAAAATGAACTTTACAAATTGGTTTAAAATTTTTATATATTTATTTTTAGCAATTTTTGTGGATAATATGTTTGTAAAAAACATTGTGAAAAAAAAAGAAGTAATCCAACAAATAAAAATGAATTAAGAAACATTTGTGATCCCTGTAATAAAAAATATTTAGAAAAATAACTTTTAGAAATCTATGAAAATAAATAATAATAATTAGAATTAATATTAAAAAATTAAGAAGAATAAAAAAATGAATTAAAATAAAAAACTGATAAAATTGATAAAGATTTAATAAAATAAAAAGAACAAGTAAAATATATAATTTTATTTTAAAGATATATAAAAAACAAAGGGAAATAGAAGATCTTTAAAAAAAAACACTTATTGAATAACAATGTGGCGAATAAAATTTTAAAAAATCAGAAGAAAATATTTTAAAAAAAAAGGAGGAGATAGAAAATGAATAAAATAATATTGAAGAAGTATTGAGATAGAAAGATAGAATAGAAATATAAATAGAGTAAAAGCAGAAAGATAAATTGAATGTTTTGGATTAACAAATAAAAGAGTTAGATGAAGAATATAAGAAGAAAATTAATGAGTTGGAAAACTAAGTGAAAAGTGAAATGATAATTCAATCTAGAAATAATAATTATATAACAGATAGTATTAAAATTTACTAGCCTAGTATATTGTAGTCAAGTTTTGTCGCTTCAATAAATGAAAAGCATATTAAAGACATTTAGCAGAAAAATGAAAAGTAATGTATGTGTATTATTTTTTGAATTTATTTTATTATATAATTCATTGTCTTTTTTATATTTCTTTTTCTAATTCTATTATTTTTTTTACGACATCTTTTAATTGCTCCTTTTAAGCTTCTATTATAAATCCAAGCTTATTATCGATTCTTTAAATTTAAATTATCTCATTAATAAGTTCTATATATATTTATTAAATTATTACTCATATTATTTTATCTTTATTATATTTCACTTTAATTTTCACTTTTTACATTTACATTTTTATTTATATTATTTCCAATAAACTTATATTATTATAAGGGTAATTAATCTTGATTTATAAATCCATTCGCTTTTTACATTTTTATCTTATCTTTCAGTAATAAATGTTTGTTTTGAAATAGCATTATTTTTTCATTAACAGTTAAGTAAAGTATTCCAATTATAGTTTCACATTGATAACACATAATATTTTTATATAAACACATAAATGTTTGTGATTCTTAACTCAATATATTATCATATGAGTATTTTAAATATCATTATATATTGTTATTATTTTTATTAACCAATAGAATGTATTATTTAAAATTTAATTGGTAATTTATTTCCTAAATAAAAAATAATTTATATACTTATAGAGAATTAAGATTTGATAGGAAATAATTACAGTTTTAACATACAATAGTCATTAAATTTAATTTAAAATTATAAAACTATATTTTAAGCTAAATAAGCTTAATTATATATTAGCTAAATATATTAATAAATAATGGGAAATATGTAGGATAGTAGTCTGACTTATGAATGTAATAATTATAATAAAAAATAAAGTTTCATAATAGGAAATAAAAAAACTTTACAAAAGGTTTAAAAAATTAGACACTGATAATAGCGGTTAATTAGAGCCAGAAGAATTTTTTTAGATTCCAGAATTAAAATAAAATCCAATAATGAAATGAGTAATTGGTGTGTTTGACACTAATAAAGATGGGAAAGTGAGTTTCGTGGAATTTATTTTAGGACTATAGAAACTGTATGGAAGTAATATATTAATGAAATGTGAATAGAAAATGAAGAGGAGAAGATAAAGTTTGTGTTCAAAATTTATGACATGAATGGAGATGGTTACATTTCGAACGGAGAATTATTTCAAGTAATAAAAATGATGGTCGGTGACAACCTTAATGATATTTAACTCCAGCAGTTGGTTGATAGGACCATTATGTAAGTCGATGAAAACTAGGATGGCCGTATTTCTTATTATGAGTTTAGGAAGGTTGTTCAAAACATGAATGTACAAGATAAACTTTCTTTTGATAGTCTCATCTGATTATTCTTATATATACATTAATATACATATATTTACTAATTAATCCACATACAATCGTAAATGTATCTTATTAATAATCATCCATTATTCTTCATATTTTAATAATTTAGAGTCTTTCCTATTCATCTAATATTAAAATCAGATCAAATTAAATCGACTCCTTTTTTCTTGCATTATTAACGAACTTGTTAATTTATTTATAAATTACAAGGGATACCAAATGCTTATAATTAAATTAATCCTTTCATAATCTTTCATTATTAATTTATAAATAATTTTTAAGGTATATTTATATAATACCATAATGCTTTCCTATTTATAATCAATCTTTCAAAGTTCTTCTACCAAACGTTAAAATTACTTGAATGAATAGATAAAAATAAAATAAAATAATTTGAAAAGAAAAGTCTATGAGGAACTTAACTTTTTATAGTAATTAGAAGAATACAAATAAATAAGCCAAAACAGAAAACAATAAATAAGATAGATAAAATCAGCCAAGAAGTTAAATGAAATGATAATAAAAAAGGAAGTAAGTTGTGTAGAACTAATAATAATATTTGGAGAAATAGCTCTTAGTGAAGGTTTTAAGATGAATTTAATAACAGACTGTTATATTAAAGAGGCATATATGAAAGCAAAAGAAAAAGACAAGAACTTAGAAGAATATCTTAAAAGAGAGAATAGAAGTATATTTTACGGATTGGCAATTTCAATAAAAGATAACGTTATAAAGAAAGGGTCAGACAGTACATTAGGATGTGCATCATATGTGAACAATGAATAAGAGGAGGATGGAGTTTTAGTTGGATTGATTGAGGAGGAATTAATGGGGATAATAATAGTGAAATCAAATGTTCCTCAATTGAATATGCTAAATGAGTCTTTGAATGAGATTTTTGGAGCTGCTGAGAACCCTCTTGATATCAGCCGTACTCCTGGAGGATCCAGTGGTGGTGAGTCTGCCCTTGTCTATTTAGGAGCCTCCATCTTAGGAATAGGTACTGATATAGGTGGTAGTCTTAGAGGACCTGCTGCTTCTGTTGGATGTGTCTCTTTAAAACCCTCCGAAATTAGGACATCCAATAAAGGTTTATTCTTTCCCAATCCTTATAATCTTAGACCTAATCTCAATATCATCGGTATTCCTGGCTGTATTGTCAACAACACCTATGATTTAATATAATTTTAAAAGGCTTTCTTCAATTCTAATATCATCTCTTCATATGATTATACCAAGTCTATCACTCCTTTTAATTCTCTTCTTTTTGATTCTACTTTAACTAAACCTAAAATCAGGTTAGCATATTTAGTCACTGATTCTTATTTCAAAGTTTGTAATTCTATTTAAAGAGGAATATAAGAGATAGTCAAAAAACTTTAACAAGATAGCAGATTTGAATTGGTTGATATAATGGACATTAACATTGATAACAAATATTTTAATTCATAAGATATAATAGAAAACTATTTAGGTATAATGGGAGCAGAAGGTGGGTTAAAGAACTTTTTGAGGATATTAAAAGGGGACAAAATATTGAAAGAGTATGATTTGATGATAAAAGCAAGCAGAATTCCTAGATATTTGAGAGGGAGTGTGAGTTGGTTGTTGAGAATGTTAGGATAAAAAAGAATAGGTTAGATGGTGAAGTATTCATATGGAAGAAGTTATGATGAGTTTTAAGAATTATCATTAAAACAATAGATAATGCAATAGAAGATGTACGAAATGTTAATAGAACATAAATTGGATGGGATTATGTTGCCTTGCAGTGTAACTCCAGCAATAAAGCATCATTAGAGTTAATAACTGTTTATCCACTGTTACTACACCTTTATTTTCAACCTCTTTAAAATGCCAGCAGCTGTACTCCCCCTTACTCAAGTCAGGTAAGACGAATAGTTCTATTCTGATTCCAATAACAATGACAATCTCACTAAACTCACTCATTAACAAATGATTAATTCCAAAGGTCTCCCTGTCAGCATTCAAATAGCCGCTTTGCCAAACTAAGACGAAAAACTACTTGCCATTCTCCAAATATTAGAGTCTAAAATTCAATTCTCTCATTAATCTAATCTATGATTATCATTATTATTCTCATCATCTTTATTATTAATATTATAATAAGTATCACAATTAATATCAATCTAAACTCCAGTCGATGGGCTATTTATTTACTGATAAGAGGTACTGATTGGTCTTTGAAAAGTGTTAGCAGTCAAAAAAGTTCCCTTTATATGCTGACAAAGGAGAAGGATGACAGGCTTTGAGGATGAAGTGTCTAATTTAATATAAGAAAAATACTTTTTAGTGTTGACATTTTTAGCCTTTTACTGGGAAGGGTTTCCCCAAAGAATAAAGACAATTGAGTGTGAGAGATCATTGATGACCTAAATGACTTGATCGGTAAATTGAGTCCAACCTGCATTTTTATGAGAATTAGACTTGCCCTTTTCAACAGTAAGTACTCCATTTAACAACAACACTCCTTATTAAGCCCACTTTGTTAAGTCTCCATGTTTTCCTACTTTTGTACCCCTTATGTCCTGTTCTAATGCCTTGAAAATGTTCAATAGACTTGGAGGCAATGTTTTTTAACTTCTAGGTACTGAGAAACTCAGTCCCATTGCTTGATTTTCGTTAATGTAAGGATCCTGACCCACTATTACTACTTTCAAATTTTAGAATGATGTAAGTTAAAAAGCATTGAATATTTTATCAAAAGTTGGATAAATTGTTTTCTCCTTATATTCTTTAACTATAAACTCAAATATAGCCCTGAACTGCTTTTTTTCTATAAAATTTTCTAATGGTTTTTACCAACTCAGTAATTCTTATTTAAACTCATCAAACTCAAAAATGTAACCATTTAATTTTGTAATTTTCTTAACTCAAACATTTTCTTACTTTTTTACATTTATGCTATCATCTTCTTCTACGTCCAATACAATTTTATCTTATTTTATTACTTTTTAAATATTATCTTCTTCTATATCAAATTAATTATTGCCTAATTTTTCTTCTCTATTTTTTATTTAACTAGAAAAGAACTTATTAATTGTTAACTGTTTATTCATTTAATTGATATAATTAATAATATATCTATAAATATTTATAGTTTCTCAAATATTTTATAATTTCTTTAAAAGATGAATAGTAGCATCTTCTTTAAGTTTATGAACTGGTAGTAAAATAATAGACAATCTTGCTAATTATAGTTATTGCTTTAATTAAAAATAGAAATAAAAAACTATTAATCCTAAAAGCAATACACATATTCCTCCACCAATAATAAAAAGATAGAAGAAAGTGTCGAATTAATTATTCAAAATCTATAAAGTACCCTAATTTATTAAACTAGTAAATTATATTTGTAATTGGTTATTTATAAAATATTAGGCCATTAACTGATTTACAGTATTTACTATTTATCATTATTTATAATTATTATAATATATATTTTATATTTATGATATTTATATATTTAATAATATGATTGTTAATAAAATATATGAAATATTTACCTGATCCATATAAATTGTTAATAGTTTCCTTTGTAATAGGTATAGTGCCTAAGATGTATGGTAAGTAATTTTAATTAGTGTTAACAAGAGAATTGACAAAACCTGTAAATCCAAATTAGAAAGTGGTATTATATACATTTTAAAATAAGTTATTGATATAATTGCTGTTATTAAGATTTTTGTCTGTGTTAATCTTGACAGTATTATTAAAGAGTGGATCTTAGGATTTAAAAATAAGATTAAGTTAATTGAGTTAAGTAGTGGGCATCTGATTAGATAAAATGACTGAGAATTGGTTTTGGACAACTCTGAGATGGTCGAGAGAAGTTTGGAATTGCTTAATATATTTTTCAGACTAATCATTGAAATTGCGAGCATTGGTAAACTAACGAGAGAGAATCAAAGGAGGAAGAATTTACACTATCATTTGATCAAACTTAAATTATTGACTCTGATTATTAAGTTGTATAGAGTAGTTAAGTTGCTGTTTAAGTTGACTAATCAATATGAAATAGATCGCAAAGTAGATTGCTGAAGTAAGCAGAGAAATGAAATTGAGTCCGAAATTCTTGATACGGTTTAGGTTTGAGTTTTGAATTTTGTTAGAAATGTAAGAAGAATTATTATTTCTTTTGTCTTGTTTCTTTTTCTCAGTATTGTTAATTGATGAGCCTTCACCTTCCTTTTTGCTTCTTAGAAAATTCTTCTTGAAATAAGATTCATTCTTATTCAACAAAATCTGTTGAAACTTCATAAAGTAAGACATTTCATTACGAGCTTCCTTTTCTGATAGTCTAGTAAGTAACATAAGTACTTTCTCAATGTAGTTCTGAAACATGTATACTAACGGCATACTAATTAACTAGATCAAATTTCCAATAAGGAATCCTACCACTGTCATTATTATGTACATAAGAATAAATTATTCCATTTAATTTTAGATTTAATTGTTAAGTCCTTCCGTCATCTTCTATGTGCTTGAGTACACACTGTAGAAGTTAAGCAACTTAGATATTTGTTAGTTATAATTTGTATTTTTTATTTCTTGTTAGAAAAGATAGTTCAGTTATTAATTGAGGAATTGAAACAAGTTAATTTTGTAAAGAGTAACAGACCAATCAGGATTTACTTATTAATAGTCTATAATTAATGAAAGGGCTTGATTTTTATAAAAAGAGTTCTTTTTTAAAGTGTCTTTGAGCCATAAGTAACTATGTTGGTATAATTATTTCTCGACTGCATATAATTAGTTGCTATTATTATTAAGAATAATAGACTGATCAGGGTAGTAGGGATTGGAAGAGGATTAATTCTAAGACATTAGATTGAAGACATCTGCAATGATTTCTTCACTATAACTGTAAAGACCTCCGTCAATAGATTGAAAGTTACTAAAGTTAATCTGCAGTGCTTCAATTTCCTATTTAATGAACAGGATGTAAATCAGATTAATTGATATGAAAATCAGGATCTATAAGTAGGAAACAAAGGCAATCTTTTTATTCAGCTTAATTTCTTACTTGTCATTGATAATTTCTTCCATGAAAGTGGCTCCAAAGTTGTTGCTCTAGTCCTTCTTGAACTACTAAATATGTTCTAAATCCAAGTTTATAAATACTTTCTCATCTTATTATTCATTCATATAGCTGCAGTTCAATACCAAAGAGTTTGTCTCGTCCTTCTAAATCTAATTGTCATTTTTATTTTCTTCTGACTCCATTTCTACATCTATGTCTGTTAAAGTAGTTTACTTTACAAACTTCAACTCATGCTTCTTGCTCTATATCTTCTTTTCATTACTATTATTTATTAATTCTAAACTTAATTTTTCTTTTTCCTTTTTCTCATTCTCATCCTCATAACTTAAATCTACTTTTTTCTTTATCTTTTTTGTCTCTTCAGACATTAAATAAGTTTACTAGTTCATTAATAAGTTTTCAGTTCCTTGAGTTATTTTAAATGAGTTTTATTCTTAACTCAAAAGAGTTTAGTATTGAGCTTTATTGATTTGAGTAACTTCATTATAGTACAACAAATACTATTAAATGAATTAAGGACTCCCTTTTTCTCCAATTGTTTACAATCTCATGTTCACATTTCCCATATAAATTTCAAAACAATCTTCCACATGTTTCAAATAATAATCATTTAAAAATTAATACATTAGAATCCTTTAACATTCCTCTTGTAAGTTTATTTGTTTGCTTAACTTATCTAGTTCCTCTATTTTTCTATTTATTAATTAGTATTCCTCTACTTTTTCTTCTATTTTATTTTCGAAAAACAATACTGTGTCTCTTGATTTTGATTTGATAGATTTATTTTTATAATTTGCTTTTTACTTATGGTTTTATTAATCCTTATAATTTTACTTAAAGAAATCTATCATTTCATCAAAGAACTCACAAAAATCTTAAGGAATCAAGATAAAAGTTTTATCATTATAAATATTTACTGTATTGTTTTCATTAACATAATTTAATAATTAAGGATTTAGAATGGGAAAAAAAAGACCGGCTTTTAAATACTAAACTAATATTAATTACTATTCAAGGTTAACATCATTTTAATTTTAAGTTTTTTTTTTTTGGTTAAGGAAAATTTTATTTTCTAGATATTTTTGAAAGAAATTTTTTTAAAAGTTTTCAACTTTTCCTTTGATGTTAAAAACCATACAATAATTGTCAGGATAAATATTGGTTATAATAGCATTAATACAAAGATCATTGTGAATAAGAAAGTTGAAAGCATAAAAGACTTAAGCCTGATGAAGGAATAATTATTTATCAATATATTAGATATATCTTTCCTTTTAGGTAATGTGACTCTATCCTTCATAAGCAAACTTCTAAATAAACTTATTATGCTTCTCACCTATTCCTTCAGTCATCAACTAACTCACATTTTAAATCTCTTTTTGAAACTCCTCTCTAGTCTTGAATCCAAAAAATAGAGCTGTCTTCAAAGGAGCTAAGTGAACTATTCCTCCTTAATTTTACAGTACACTCCCTGTCAACATTATACTCTGAGAACTCAGTATTGTAGAGCTATTTATTGTGTTTTTTAGTTGAAACTAATCTATATTCAATTTCTAATTTATTTTCACCTCCTGATTAGATGTTATTTAATCTGAGTTTAACATTAGACTTAAATATATTTACTTTAATTTCAACACTATTATATTATTATTTTGGTTTTCCAAACTTATTTAGTTTTCTAATTCATTAAATTGATTTTTGTATTTTACCATTTTCAATTGATTCTTAAAGCAAAACTCCCACAAATCATCCATATTGTTAAATCCTTCACATAATTTATGCCAAAAGGTATACCTGGTTTCTGCAATTTCAACTAGATTATTTAATTATCTCTCTTGGTATTGCTAAATGTTGGAAAACTGATTGTTATAAATATAGTTTTCGGAATAAACATTAAGAGTATTGGATTTAAACTTAGCAATTATTTTTTATTCAATTTGAGTACATATGATTTCGATGATATTAATAGAGAGTAGACTTAACTTAACATTTTCATTTTTTACTCATCCAGTTTCACTTTTGTGAACTAAAATTTTGATTTCGCAATAAGCTTTAACTGGATTATTGAGTTTGTTGGATTGAAAGCAACAATACTTGAGACTAAGATGTTGTATGAGTTAACTTCTATCAAATTTAGTCCTTTTCATGGTTTTGATTTAATCTATGAATTAGACAAATAAAACATTAATAATTTAAATAATAATGGCTTCATCAATTTCCTTATTTTCCTCAAAAATAGTTTTATACAACTAACCACTTTTGTTCAGTTGACATTCATTGACCTTGCAGTTGTTAGCATGATTAGTAAGGATTCCATAGAGAAGCATTCGATTATACTTATTGAACTTGTGATTGAGTCCTAAATAATAAAGTTCCTCAAGATGATAATCAATGAATTCAAGATAATTACTTTCCTGATAAGGCATCAAGAGCATGATTTGTTTGTAGAATCTTTCTTGGTAAATATAAACAAAGCCACAAAGGAAAGGACAAGTGGAAATCCAGAGGTAAAAGATGTTGTACTCTGGCAACAAAGGTTAATCAGGCCATATTTCCCATAATGAGTAGATGATCATAATTGATTCATAAATAAATATTGAACAGCCGTACATCAGGTTGATGCCTTTGTCCTTGAAAGGTAAATACTTCAACCAGTCATAGATGAAGATGAATCCGATTAAGTGAGACATAAAGTACTTAATATAAATCACCATCCCTAAGTTCAAATAGTAAAGGTATATTTCTATTGCTCTACAAATTATCACGAATATCAAGTTGAATCGATATCTTCTTTTTAATACATTTGGGTCCAGAAAGTCATAACTAACAAAATACATTATTATCGTATTGGACACTAGCACATTCAATATTATTCCCATTATTCCTAAAACATATTGATAAGTAGGCTTTTTACTACAATCTGATTGATATGCTGATAAAAAACTCGCTGAATTGCAGACTGAAATGGCGCTAGGGAGTTCAGCATATGGAATGTTTAGACACCAAATAAAGAAAGTGAAATAAGTTTGGATAAATTTTTCCATAGACTATTAAAGGAACTTAGAAAATAGAGAAGATTTTTTTATAGTTTTACCCATTTTAATATTTTGATAATTCGAATTAATTTAAAGACTCTTGTAGATAATGTAAAAGATGACAAGATAGAGAATAAGTTATTAGAAAAAGAAAATAAACATGGTGAGATTGTCGTTGAGAGTTAGATATAGCAGGAAGGTTCCAGTACAGTCTTCGAACCAATGACCTATCCACCTCATTTGTAATTCATAGAGAGGACGAGTTGTGAATGTCTAGGCAATATACCCTGCTTATTAAGATATTAGGATAAAAATAGCCAAGTAAGACATTACCTTAGGAGCTTAGATTGCTCCCTCCTTGTTTTCAATTATTGTAAGTAGAGCCTTGATAAGATAGCTCATCTTATAATCTTTTAAATACTAAAATTTCATTCTTTTATTTTATTATAATCATATTCAAATTAAATTGTTATTATAATCATTATTTTATAATTTTTTATTTTATATTAATATTATTAGCATTATTATTATTTTATATTATTATTTATAATAAAAATAATGATTTTGAGTATAATTTAAAAGATAATGAGGATCAGAAAGAAGAAGCTGCTTCAACTTACTTGGTTTCCAAATATTTTTTATATTCTTCAGAAATATCTGTCTTCATACTGACTTAAGTATTATCTTATAAATGATAATAACAATCATTAAGCTTATCGTTTTTAAGATCATCAACTTAACCCATAGACATATCAAATACACAATTCCTTAACATGTATGGTTAAGCATTAATATCAGCAGCCAAAACAACAGTGAATAATTAAGGAGTATAGTTAGGAATGCTATCTTAATCTCTTGGCAAAACTGCAAAAGTAAATTAGTTTAAGAAATCTTTCTTAATTTAGACGGTGTTTGTCTTTTGTAGTCTTCTAGTGTTAACATAATAAATGGCATCAGTAGTTCCAATATTTAGAGTGTTTTTCTACATACAAGCTAAATTAAATTTAAATAAAAAATAATTACCGAAATTGGCAACTGCGTCCAATACTTCCTACTGAGTCCTGCAAGTTGTTGTACTTCCAGCTACATTGGGGTCGATAATTTAACATAGATCTCCAACAGCTTTGAATCTGTCCTTTATCACATTAGGGTATTTAGTTGTCACCTTCTCTAATTCACCCCAAATACATTGTCCTTTTTCATTTTTTGTCACGATTGTTGCTTGTTCTGAGGCCTTTACTTTGTTTTAAACTCTGTGTTTAAGTCTTGTTCTATCTCTGTCTCTGTTACATTCAATCAGATTTATTAAAAACAAACCTATCAATAATATTTATACAATCTTCATATCTTACTATTTAATTAATTATTATTATATTTTTTTATCTTTTCTTATATTATTATCATTTTTATTTTTATAATTTTTTATTTTATAATTTTTATTATTATTTAATTTATTCATATTATTTCTATTTATAATATTATATTTATTAAATGAAGTTTTTAATAATATTTTTTTTCACTATTTTTCTACAAACAAATTTTTTTAATTTTTATATTCATTAAAATAAATTAGCATCTCTAAGTAATTATTCTATTAAGATTCAATAGATATGTACATTTAAGGCCATTAAAATAAAAATTTTGAAAATTCTAAATAATTATCATAAAAAATTATAAATTTTAATTAAAATAAAAATATTAATAAATGGTAAAAAATGAAATAGCTCAAATAGAATTCTGAAACTTTTAGATTGAGATAGATTAATAGATTTAACACTAACAGTAAAAATAACAATAAAAAGATAAACAATAATATTAATAATTATAATTTTATAGAGCAATAAAATAACCTTAAAAAAAATATCAGCTCAAAAGAAATTATTAAATAAAAAATTGAATAAAAATTTTAAAAACAGTTTAAAATGTCTGAAAGTAAAAATGATTTCAGATTTAAAAGTATGAAAAGCAATAACAAAATAGATAATAATAATAAGAGATATAAATTAAGAAATTGGCTTAAGTTCTTAGAACAAAGTAATGTTGGTCCAAAGTCATAAAATTTTTTTGTGAATAATAACTTTTTCGATCAAAAAGAATCAGAAGATAATGATTAGAGAATTCCTAGTGCCTTCAGTTACTTTTTTGTGCTAACTAATTAGTATGTGTTTATTTTATCATCAAGGGACAAAGGGCAAGTATCAAAAGTGATTCAATCTTTGCCAATCGCCAAATTACTACCTTAAAAGTTAAACGAAATGAAAGGAGGAGTAGAAGATGAAGGAAACTTTAAGGAGGGCTTTTGTTTTAAACTAAGTTTTGTTTTAGACGGCAAAAAATAATTCGTTGTTTGTGCAGATGATCTCAAAGTCAAAGAAGAATGGATGTAAGCCATTATAGAAACTAAAACAGCATATGATAATTATTAAAAAAATAAACCTTATTACGAAGGAATGGAAATTAAAGAGGAAGGCACTGTTTTATTGCCTGGCAGTAATGAAGATAATACTGAAATTAAAGATATTAGTGATAGTAGCGAAGTTAGAGATAAAGATAGCAATAAAGACAATAAAAATAAAGTAGAGGAAGAGATAAGGAAAGTAGATGGAAAATGGGTTTAAATGTAAGATTGGTCAAGTTGCACTTTAGCATGTGGAGGAGGAACCTAAACTCTTCACTGAGTGTGTGAACCAGCTTAAAATGGAGGTAAGGAGTGTGAAGGAGATGGAATATTGACAAGAAAGTGTAATGTTCAACCATGTTAGATTCCAGGCTCAGAAAAGACATTAGCATTAGGAGCAAGTGGAAAAGAAGAAATAAAAACCAATGAAGCTATTATTAAAATGTAAAGAATATCAGATAGACCATAGATATATGAAAAGTGTCTAATTAAAGATACAGATATTGATGTGGTTCAAGAATAACTGTCTCAATTCTAAATAAAGCCTAGATTAGGAGCTCGACTGGTTATGAACAATAGAACAATTAGTGTGTTTATGAAGTCATAGGTGGACTCAGCGGTGTTTAGTGTGCCATTAAACTAAGTGTAAGTCATGGATTATAAAAATAGTGAAGAGTGTTTCAAATTGTTAGATAAGTTGAATTAATTACATACTGTTGTATTGTGTCCGCTCAGATCTGCCAAACAAGATTTAATGTAGATCAAGTAGAGTTGGATCCAAGATATTCGATTTTTCTCTCTTAATTGTTTCAATGATCTTGATAAGGCTCACATTCACACTGACTTCAATGATCCTCTTTTAGATCTCAAGCAGTCAGAATTAGATTCTCTTAGGATTAAAAATAAGCAACTTGACAAATAAGCACAATCTATCCCTCCTGTTGTTGATAAAGCAGAATTATAAGATTAATTCAAAAACTTACAATCTCTAGCTATTGAGGCTATCACTAAGGAAATGAAGTATGAATAGCTTATTGAGTAGGAAGAGAAATAAAAAATCAAAGATGAAAAAAACTCTCTTGCTATTAAGTTAGAATAGCTCAAGAATAAAGATGAGTGTATTGGTAATGCTGCTGAAATGGAGTAATTAAGAGAAGAAACCGAGGAAAAAAAGAATAGCATTAGTAATTAAATTAATGAAATCAAAGATTAAATAAAAAACATGATAATGAAAAATAGATAAAAGAAATAAAAGTAATTAGAAAAGTATAGAAAGTTAAATGAGAAGGATAAGAAGAATTTATTAAATTAAATCTAAGAAGAACGATTAAAATTAGCGAGTGATGTTATGAAAGCTCATCGAAATGGAGATATGAGTAAGTGTTTAACAAAAGATGTAGGTTAATAATGTGAATATTGTGAGAAGTATTTTAAAGATGAATTGGAATAGATGATAGATTGTAAGAAGGAAGATAGTTTCTGTTTTATTTGTTGTGTTAATGAATTTGGAGATTATCACATCAAGGAAAAGAATAAATGCATTGAAGCTTGTGACTGTGATAGTTCTAAAGGAAATTGGGTGTGGGTGCCTCATGATAACTAGGTTGTCAAGTTATGAATCTATAATTTAATGTTATTTTTATATAATAGAAGTATATGAAAATATTATTATTATTAAATATAAATGAATGTCTAATAGAAGAAACTAAGAGATGAATAAAGTATAAGTAGACTTAAAAATGAAAATAGTATGAGTAGACTTAAGGATCTGATAGAAAAGGATCTTATTAATGATTAAGTTAAGTACTTAACTAAAATAAAGTAATCGGTAAATCTACTAGATAGACTTATACCCGTTCATAATAGCAAGAGTAAAGACAATGAGGATGATCCATATCCGATTTATAATCAAGATGAATAAGAGCAAGAACCTAAGTTTTATAAATTTAAAAAAATCAAAGAATTAATTAATGATTCTTATCAACTTTATCAAATCCTTAATCCTGAAAGTTATTTAAATCAAAAAAATTTTAATAAAAAATCATAAACTCTATCCTTTCAATTACCTTGAATTGCTCAAGAATCTTATTTTAATTCAAAGGTTAAAAAAATCAAAGATAATCTTTAAAATAGCTTCGATATTTAAACTATTAATTATCTTAAGAATAACTAAACATAAATTAAAAAATCTAAAAAATAATATAATATTATAAGTCATTCTTTTGAAAAACTTTATTAAATAAGTAGTATCAAGTGAAAATATTAAATTTAAATAGAAATAAATGTGAAATTAATATAAACTAATTATATTAATATAAAATTTTAATTATAATAATATTGATATATATTTAAACTATTATACTAATATAATAAAATAATAATATATAGTATTATATATCAGAATCAAATAAAATTTTATAATAAATTATAATAATGAGAATCTTGTTATTTCTTTGTTTATTGATTGCTTTATAAGTAGTTAAGAATTATGGGGGATGGATGGATACTAAAATTGAAGATTTAAGAGAGGGAACCTTTGAATAAGTTTAATCTTAAATAAAATAAAGGATTAATCATGTGGGTGAAATGAAATTATTGAGTAGTGAAAATTTATAATGTCAAATAGTTGCAGGAAGAAAGTGTATGATTACAATAAACACTCAATTTGGAGATGACTAACATAAATTTGATGTTGTTTTTATTGAAAAGCTTGATCAAACTGTTTAAGTTCTAGAAATTAAGAATCACTCTTAGAAATAAGAATGAACAATACAATTTATTATATCTTCACTTTAAGTTATAATAATTTATATAGTATATTATATTAAATATTTTAATTTTATAATAATATAAATATATAGATGTATTTATAAATAATATATAATTTAATGATAATTCTGTTCATTATTAATTATTTTAAAAATAGCTAAGAAAGGAGGTAGATAATTTTGGATGTGGAAGTTTTAAGATTTTGGAAATTGAAATATCGAAAAGTGAAAATTTAAAATTTCGATTAGTTGTAAGAAGAAATTACATGATTATGAAAAACGCTCAATTTAAAAAAAAAATAAAATAGTAAGATATTATTTTCATTGAAAATCTAAAAAAATTTGAATTTTATAAGTAAAGAATTACTCTTATAATAAGAATAATAACTTTGACTAATAAAGATTTTTAAAGTTTCAATATTATTATTATAAAATTTAAATATAGAATAATATAATGAGAATTTCTTTATATTTTTATTTATTGATTACTTCATAAGTGTTAATAATTGTTTCATAGAGATATGTTCCAGAAGGTTGGACTGAGAGAAAAATAGAAGATTTATAAGAAGGCACTATAATTGAACTTTAATATCACTTAAAATAAATTATAGGATATTTTAAACTATTGAAGGTTCTAGAATTGTATTGTAAAGAAACTCATCTAATTAAATGCGTAATAAGCATTTAAATTTAGTAAGGAAAAACTATGATTGTTAAAGATGTGCATTTTCATCAACATTAGGGTCAAAGAGAAGTAAATATAAGAAAAGTAATGAAAAGTCATCACTATAAGGAATAAAAAGTTGATTTGTGATTTTTTAAATAAATAAAATATGATTTTATATAATTATTGTTATAGATAATTAATATTTTAAAATATATAGTCAATTATTTTAAATATCTAAATGAATTTTTTTAATTATTTTATTTATATTGATTTCTTCTTTCATATTATCTTCTAATTTTAAGTTGTGATCTTCAGATTTTCTCTTGAGAAATAATTTAGGCTTGTTTTCTGAAAGGTCCTGATTATTTACAATTTATTACTTTGAATAAAATAAAAATAATACTCTATTAAGGAATTCTAAAATAAATTTTCCTGCTTGGACAGGTTCTAGTTCATTTCTAAATTTATCAATTATTGATTGAAAAGATTAAGATTATTTTTTAATTTGCTTTTTAACTAACTCTAGATTCTCCATTACTCTAAGATATAGTTAAAAAAATACATTTAAAACTGTTCATATTAATGAATAAGTTGAGATTTATATTATTTTAAGGTGTGCAATTGTTACGGAGTTAGATTCAACGAAAGAATTAAATTCTAATTATCTATATCATTTGTTTATATTTATTTTATGTATTCTTAATATTACTATCTCGACATGTTTTCTAAATTTTCATCAAAAATATCTTTGTTTTAAACTGCTATTTGAAGAAGATATTCACTGCTTTTAGGCATTATGTTCATATAAATTGAATTGTAAAGAACCTTCAAAACTGTCTATCTATCAGTCCCGTTATTACTTTATCGCAACTAAAATTATTTTTAATAATTTTATAATTAATATAATTATAATTATTATTTTAAATATTAATTAATTAACTTACCCTCAAAGAATCTATAATAAGGTTTATTTCTCTCGAAGTAAGATCATCATCCTTATTTTAAAGTAATTATGACAGTTTTTCTTTTAATTATTACTATTCTTAATATAATTAAATTATTATTTGAAAATTAAAAGGAATATTTTGTTCTTAATTGTTTTTACTCTATAATATTTATTTTGCTTATTCTAATTAATTTGAAACTTAATTGAAATTTTTTTCTAATAAATCAATATATATTTTTTTTCTTTTTCTACTATTTTTAGCAGACTGTCTGTTTTTTTCTTATTTTTCAAATAATTTTTATTATAAGTCTTATTAATTTTTTTTTTCTTAATATTCCCATTTTGTAGAGGATATTTATGATTTTTAATTATTGCCTTAATTATGATTATTTAAACTAGTATTTAATTAACAATTATTAAAATTCTTGTTTATATTGAAATTTTCAGAAGATTGAAAAGTATGGTTGTTTTATAAATTTGATAAGAAATCGTTTTATTGAAATAACTATTAATTTTATTTTAATTCAAGATAATCTTCATTTTTAATCTAAAAATTTTTTAAGTTTTATTAGTTTTGATTTTTTATAAATGTTATTTATTCTTAATTTAATTAATTATTATCTATGTCTTATGATTTAGGAATCTAAAATTTTTTATGATGATTTACTTAAAATAAATCTTTAATTTTTTAAACATAACTATTTTTAGATCCAGATTTTTTTCTTTCCAATGATATTTAAATATTATCGTTTTTGTTTTAATTTAAAATAAAATCATTTTCTTTTTAATATTTATTATTCACATATTAAAAGTTTTAAATATTTTATAATTACAAATTATTTAATTCATTTACTTTAAAAAAATTTTAATTATAACTATTCTATAATAATAATTTATTACTTTATTTAGTTTTGATTATAAGAGTTTTATGATTAGTTTTCATCACTTAAAAAATTTAATACAAAATCATTTTCAACGTATGAAATAATTTAATCTTAATTTTTTTCTTTTAATTATTTTTCCATATAAAAAATAGTATATATATTAATTTATTAATATAATTATACAGTATGTTTAAGGTTATTAAAATGATAAAAATATAATAAAAAATATTTTTAAATATCATTTTATCATATTATATAATTAACAATAAAAATTTACTAAATAATTATAATTTATATTTAGATAAAAATATTATAATTATAGTATTTTTTTTTAGAACAAAAATAAAGATCATAAAAATAAAAATAAAAATTAAAAATACAGAATAATTAAATATAATTTAATTTAATTATATATCATTTTTGATATTCTATTGAATTAATTTAATTTGAAAACGAAACTTTTTTTGTTTTTTTATTAGATTTTATTTTATTATTTGATGTTTATTGAATTTTTAAAAAATCAACTTTTTTTGCATTTGCGATTGTATTGTCAAGTGTTTAAGTAAATAATTACTTTTCCTGTTTATCCATATCTTATATAAATTCTCTTTAACATGTAATATAGTTTCTAATAATTCTTTATAAATTAAATTATCTAGATTTTGAAAATAAAACTTTAATGTATGCAAATCCAAGAGTTAAAATTATTAAGAAAATAAAAAGTAAACCAGGCATTAAATCATAAAACAAGCTCATGTTTTATTTGTGATAATGTAATAATATAATAAAATTTTATATTAGTTAATATTATATATATATGTACAAAAGCCTTAAATTATTAATAAGGTTTTAGTTTTCAAAAATAAAAGATGAAGGGATGAGAAAAACAGATTTTATTAAGGAATAGATTAAATAAGAGTATGAATAAAAGGGTTAATTAGTGGATTTGAGATCATCTCAAGGATTAAAGTTAATAGAAATGAATTAGAGATATCGAATACTTGAAAAAGGTATGAAGGTATTAGATATAGGGAGTGCTCCAGGGAGTTGGTCATAAATAGCAGTTAGAGAAACAAATATTTTATAAGAAGAATAAAGATAATTTTGAAATGTTGTATCTGTGGATATTCTACCAATGGCAAGCATAAAAGGAAGTGAGTTTATAAGAGGAGATATAGAGGAAGAAGATACTTGAATAGAGATAGAGAAGAAGTTTTAATGCAAGCAAATTGACTGCATTTTGAGTGACTTGACTCCAACTTATTATGATGATCTGGACTTGGACTTTGTGAATAGTGCAGTGTTAAATGGAACGGTAATGACTTTAGCGGATAAAATACTTAGACCTGGAGGGACTCTTTTGATTAGAACTTAGAAAGGAACACTCGAAACCATGTTCTATTAGAGTTACTCTAACTATTTTGATTCCTTCATTAGGGTTAAGCCATAAATGCATAATATTAATCTCACTCCTAATGTCTTCTATTATCTTGGAAAGGGATTCAAAATGGGACATAATTATCTTAATATTAAGGCATATAAAGATAAAATTAAGGCCGCCAAAAATCAATTTTAAAGGTTTTGTATTCAGGCTGATCCAAATGAATTAATCAAAATTGGAATCAATAAGCAACAAGCTTTTTCACTTTTTAAAAGGAAGGTCATGTATGCTTATCAGTTTGGCACTTTCCAATAGGGTATTTTTATCATTCTCATTCATTTTAGAGTTTGACTCTGTTAAGTTGAACAAGCTTAAGACATTTTACGATTTTGATTTTACTACTCTTGAATGTGCTTCTGAATAAAAAAGAGATTTTGATAATTTTGATGACTTATATGTAAATATATTTATGAAGATAATATGAATAGAATTACATGAAATAAGATGAAATATTAAGTAAATTATCAACTATGAAAGGTTATATGCCTCCTTTCCTTGAGGTTTTATAGAATATAGATATATATTAGAAGCAAATAGATGAGGTTTATAAAAAGAAGGAGAAGAAGAAAGATGAAAGATTATTGGATGAGAATGAAGAATTAGGAAGAATAATAGAGTCTGATGATGAAGGATTGGAGATGGATAAGATAATAAGAGATTTGGAGAGAGAGAGTGGAGTAAGCAGTAAGGATTTGAAGGATTTGTGTGATGATGATGACGAAGAAGATGTTGAGAATCTTAATGAGAAGGAGAAGATGACTGAAGAATAATATCTTCAGTAAGTCTCACAGGCTCATCATGATTTGAAGTCTTAAGTCATCAATAAGGACATTAGAGATTCTCATGGTAATAATATCAATACTTCTGAACCATATCCTCATAGGAATTATAATCAGATTCTATCAAATTTTGATCAACATGAAGCAGAGCAAGAGTATCAAGAGTTTGATGTTGCTTTTAAAACATTTATTGAAAAGGATTAAAATATTAGATTCTCTAAAGACTATCAAAATATCAAGGATCAATCAGATTAAATGAAAAATATCTATCATTCTAATATTTAAAATATTTCTAAAAGAAATAAGTGATGCAATTATTTTTATTCTATATTTATATTTTAAACTTTTTTTCTTATTTTAAATAAATATATTATCATATTATTTAATATATAGTTATAATTATAATATGCAGTTATATCTATAATATGTATTCATATTTGTAATATGTATTCATAATTATAATATGTATTCATAATTATATTCCAATAATAGATTTAATAGCTTATAAATTTATTTATAAGATTAATTATAAAATGGGAGGATGCAATGATAAATGTTCAGATGTTTAAATTCCTTAGCAATTAGAAAATAATACTTTGTAGAAAAATAAATAAAGAAATATAATAAATAATATACCCACAGAATATAAAATAATTGAATAAGAAATTTAAGAATATTTGAGTGAGAAAAGTAAAAATGTATTGGAAAAATTAGGAGAATTTGATTATTAAAAATATGAATAATAAATAGATTAGTATGGAGATGAATTAAATGAATTAGAATATTACGGACCTATAGAAATGGAACAAGGAGAGTTTTATATAGGTTAATTTAAAAATAAAATGAAACACGGATGAGGCAAGTAAGTTTGGGGAGACGGTTCATAATATGATGGATTTTGGTGGAATAATAAAGCTTAATTCAAAGGAAGGTTAGTGCATGGAAATGGAGATTTTTATGAAGGGGATTTCAGCGAAGATAAAGCGAATGGAAGCGGACAATACGAGTATTAAGAAGGAGGAGTTTATTTTGGACAATGGGTTGATAATAAATAATAAGGATAAGGAAAAGAAACTTGGCCAGACCAAGCAGTTTATGAAGGTTAATATTTGAATGGTTTCAAGCATGGATAGGGATACTTTAAATGGAGTGATAATAGTTATTACAAAGGTGAGTTTCAATGTAATTTAATTCAAGGCACTGGAGAGTATGTTTGGTCAGATTCTAGGAAATACATAGGTTAATGGGTCAGCAACTAGATGGATGGATATGGCATTTTCTAATGGCCTGATGGAAGGAAGTATATGGGAGATTTTCATAAGGATAAAAAACATGGATATGGAGAGCATTTCTGGCCAGATGGAAGGGTTTACAAAGGAGAATGGAGAGAGGGAAAGCAGCATGGATAGGGAGTTTATACCAACAGTAAAGGAATCACCAAAATTGGTTAATGGAACAATGGTCAGTTACTCTAATGGATTAAATGAAATATAATATTTAATTAAAAATTATCTTATTTTATTTTTTAATTTATTTTATCTTATTCATGTTATTATTTAAACATATATTTTGTATTAACATTATTTAATTTATATTTTTATTAATAAATATTAATATTTTTTATTTATAATTTCTAATTAAGATATTTTAAAATATTATAATATGAAGATTATTTTAACTTTGCTACTATTGAGTTTAATAAGTAGTAAAATTTCAGTGAAATATGATGAAAAGAATGAATCAAAATTAGTGAAAAATAAAGAAAAGAATGAATTAGGTAAAAATAAAGAAAAGAATGAAGGTTTATTTGATACAATTTTAGATGTTGGTAAGTCTGCAGTAGGTGGAGTAATAGATGGTGCTTTAAAAGGAGGAATGGATTCTTTAATGAAAGGAGATATAAAAGGAGCAGTTACAGGAGCAGTAGGAGGAGCTATTTCAGGTGGGGCCGATTCTGTAATGAAAAATAAAGATGCAATAATTAATTAAGGAATCTCGTCAGTTGCAGGAGGAGCTGGAGGTGCTATCAATGGAGCAATTGAAGGAGTGGCTTAAGGAAATGTCGGAGCCATTGCCAGTGGAGCTATTAAAGGAGGAATGAATGGAGCTATTAATGCTGATGCTAGTAAAGGCAATGATGATGCTAAAGGTGATGTTAAAAGTGATGTTAAAGGTAATTCTAATGATAATGTTAATACTAATCCTAATATTCAACCTGAAGTATAAAGTGAAGATTATACTCTTTCTATTTTTTACAAATGCTTTACTATTGTTAAAGAATAGAAGAAATAGGATCCATTATATAATCAATGTTATTGTTTGACTTATCCAGGAACAGAAAATTGTTAAAAATGTGGAGTAAATTTTGAAAATCCGAAATGCTGTGAGTCTGTTTTGAAAGAACCAAAAAGTAGTGAGCTTAAATTTTAGTTTTGTTGTGATAAATTTAAATATAATCAAGTATGCAAATGTAAGAATGTGTTAAAAAATGTGGATAAATATTCAGAATCATACTATGAGTTGTGTTGTTAAGATGAATCTATTTTGGCTGATGAAAGTAATAAGAAATAATGCTGTACTAAATTTCCGGAATCTCATTAATGCGAAGGTTCTAAGAATTCAGATGCTAAAGAAGATTCTGCTTCAGCCAAAAAAGATGTTAAATCTTCTTCTAATGGAGATTCTGATTTCCCTTCTCCTCCTCCTGATAGTACTCCAATTAAAAAGACTACAAAGCGATTAATAAAGTAAAATATTGATTAAAACTCAAATGTATATTTACTAAAATTATTTATTTTAGGAATCTTAATTAGAAAATGATGAAAATAAATTACCAGATTAACAATTAACTTATTTATAATAACAAATATTATTTGAAAAAGAATGATATTAATAATATCAATTATCCATTAGTTTTTATATTTTCTTTATTAATAATTAAAATTATTATTTTAAGTATTATTATTTATAATAAAATTTTTTATAAACAAATCAAATAATTTTGTTTTATTTATCTTTTTCATATTTTTATTTTTTTTAATTTCTGAGTTTTTCATTGGTTCTTTGAATCGAATTACATTAAATTAAATCAATCAAATCATGAGCATTATTATTTTTTATAATTATCTAAGGTGTTTAAACTCATTTGATAAGAAAATAGTTATCATATTTTATAAAATTTATATTTTATTATTTTGAATTTATTTATTCCATTTTTTAATTTTGTTCTTAATTTTTTAAATTCTCTTCTTAAGAATTCCAAAGTTATTTTTGTATTCCCTTAACTACAATTTTACTATTTGTTATTTTTTTATCTTATTTTAATTCACCTTTTAAAAAATTACTTTTCAATTAATAATTTTGATTTATTTGTTAATTTTAACATTGTTTTTGTAATTTTAAATAATCTTAGAAAATTTATTGTTAATCAGTTTATTTGACTTCTTATATTTTATTTCTCACTTTTGATTCATGACTTTAACATCTTAAAGTTTTGTTTTGATGTTATTTTTCAATATTATTATTACAATTATTATTCCAGATTGTCTAAATAAAAATTTATTTGTCTTATATTTTGTAGAGCTTTCTTCATTGTTAATTTACTTAATCATTAATCAACTGTTAATCGTTTTATTTTTTTTTGAGAAGCTCATAAAGTTAAATATTTTCAATTTATAGAAAATTATTATTAAATTTATTGGGGTTATCAGGGTTTATATTATTTTTTTAAGTTTATTATGCACTTTATAGAAACTGTTATTTATATCTCAATCTATTGAACTGATGATTCTTTTTTTTTAAATCTTTATTTTCCTAGTTGAGCTGCAAGCTTTGAGAAACTTTATTGTTAGTTTAATTAATACTTTTCTTGAAAGATTTAATTACAAAATGGTAATCATTTTTATTCAAAGACTCTTAAACTAATTCAATAAATGAAAATATGAGTACGATTAGTTTAGTTGGTGATGAAGTCTACTTTTTCTCAATTCTATTTCTTCAAAGAAGTTTAGAGTTTTCTTGAAGTAAAAAAATCAATGATGTTAGTATTGTTATTATTATTTAAGATCATTATATAACTAATGCTTATATTAGTGATTATAAAGAATATATAATATTAAATAGTAAAATGGACTATCAATTCGAATAAGATATTAATAACAATGGAATCTCAGCGTTGTTTATCAAATTAAAGTTTTTCTTATTCAGGAACTTCAGCTATATATTAACTGAAGAAATAATAAATATATTCGTGAGATTAGTGATAGCAGTAATTGAGTTATTTTAATTATTATCATTTTCATTTAGAGAACAATTGTAGCCATTGTGGAAATCAAATTTAGCTTTGTAATTGCAATAATTATTTTAAGTGACAAACCTGTACACTTTAGCAACTGTGAGTAATAATTACAATGCTATTCTGATACTTTTTTATGCAGGGATATGTTTTCTGAGCATAATGATTATGAACATGATTTATCAGGATAACTAAAATTAAAAAGAAAGCAATGAGAACAGTCGAAAGTAAATAAAAGTGGTTGGAATGGGGACGATGGTATTTAAGATATTCTGTGAACTGTATATAGACATCCTGTACCAACCTTTTCTGTATTGCTCATTTGTATTAACTAACTGCTATACAATCAATGGAGTAGATCCTGCCCAACTCTATTACTTTCCAGGAACTATTTGTGGCAGTGGGAACAGCATCATACATATCGTTGTTGCCTATCTCGCAATCATCATGCTCACTCTCATTGCACTTATCATTGGCTATCTTTATTTTGAACCTAGGTATAATTCTAATAAGATTTGGGAAAAGACTAATGGCAATCCTGAATGCATTATGGTTATTATGAAGTTTCTTTTGGTATTTTCATTTAACTTCCTTAACCTCAATTACGATGTCTTTCTATTAGCAGTCCTATCAGTAAGTGGTTTCATCTAAATTCTGTATATCAACAACTATCCTCATTTACATAATCAGTATGGTTACAAAATAAGATTAACCCAATTGGCTATCATTAACTGGACTTCTATGTTTTTAGTCTTTGCCAGAGTTACATTAGATACCATTTTTGACAATGTTATTTCCATTTGGATTCTAGGAGTCATTATTCTTTCTATAGTCGTATATTTAATAAAATTATATCATTACTATCTTTACATAATTACTACCATAATTACCATTACATTATTATTATTTTAACTATAATAAAATAGTAATAATCATTAACATTTTTAATAGGTCTGGATAAAATAACCTTGGAGGATTCACTTGCTGCTTTAGGATCCAAGTGAAGCATAAGATACTTCTACATTTATAGTCTAGATTGACTAACTTATAAGATTTTTACCTTATATTAATAAAGACACTTAAGTAGATATTCTTTTTTCAGGTTTCAAAGAAAAACACAAAATAAAATGTCAAGATAAAAACTGTCCAGCTAGAATCGTTCCTCAATTAACTAAATTATAGGAAATCTAGTTAAAAGCTGTATTTGGACAAGATATTTTTAATTCAACAAATAGTAAAGATTTGATTTAATGTTTATATTTAATAGACATTTTCTTTGAAGAAATGATATTAAAAAAGCCTAAAGACTTTTCTTTAGCAGCTTACAGATCAATCTTTCTTTTAGACTACTTTGGTCAACCTCAGAAAGCACTTTAGGAATTAGAAAGGCATGAAAATAACAGCGATATTCCAGTAGATATTTAGTTTATCATTTACAGAATATCTGAATTGGCTAGATAATAAATGATGAATTAATAAGCAGAACAACTTGGAGATATGTTGTATGCTGGGATCATAAAAAGAGTTAAAAACAACATTGAGTTATCTGCTAATTTGCATTTAGACTTATGGACTTTATTAAGAGAAGATTTTCCAGACACAAATAAATTGTTCGAACTAGGTAAAGAAATCTGTTTTTTAGAATATAAAATAGAAGCTTCATTAAGATAATTAACTATAATGAGAGTAGACATCAGCAAGTTGTTAGTGACATATGCAAAGTTTGTTTTGAATGTGCAAAATGACAAAGAGGGGATGGAGAAAATAATGTAGAAGGTAGGATAGATGTAAATAGATGCTTAGTTGAATATGAGGGAACCTGTGTTCGGATAAGTTGAACAGCACTCATCTCAAATGATAATAGTAATAAGTGGATCATTTGAGAGTCTGGGTATCATTAACAATATAAATTTATCTGCAAGCAAGTACTTTGGAAATAGGGTCAATGATGTTATCAATAAGAAAATTCAGTGTATTTAGCCTAGGCTTTATTAACTGTTCCATGATGGTATCCTTACCGAAGCTGTTGTTAACAGAGAGAAGAAAGATACTAAGACAGTCAAAGAACGCTTTATTCCTGGAAAGCATAAGGATGGATTCTTAGCTCCTATCTATCTTCTCATCCGTCATATGGGTCTATTTTCAGAGGAAGGAAAAGATCTTAAGTTCTTTGCAGAGTTAAGGGTTGACAAGTAGTATAAAACTATTATTTATTTACTCACAAATCTTGATGGAAATGTTGATGATGCTTCTGCTAATTGGACTAAAATACTTAGAGCCAGTTTGAAGCATTTAGAACATAAATCTGTTCATATTTCTGCAATCATACCTTCCTACCTTGAGTCTATAAACTAATTCAAGCAGATTAGTGGAGCCAAAGCCAATATTAATGTTCTCACCAGTATTCAAAATGATGATAATGGTGATAATAATAATGATAATCCAAAATCATTTTAATTTTAATAATAACAATAAGATCTATAATTATAATATGAAGCCAAAATAAATTTGTGGGATCTCAGACTTGATAAGATGAATCCTGATTTTATAGCTGGATAATTCTTTAAAATAGAAATAATTAAAGATTAAGATCTGGCTAAATAGCAAATAAAGTAATATGATTAACAGGTGAGAGAAAATCGTAAGGTGAGTTAGAAAGGAACTTACATTTTTAAATATGATGTGGAAGACAACTAGTTTGTTGGTTCTTTAGAAAGTATAAATACTATTATAGACAACAATGGACAGTTGAATACTCAAAATGAAGAGTTTCTTAACAATGTTGCTTTGAAGAAGCTTGATTTGCAAAGTAGTATCAATATTTTACAAAGTAAAATGTAATAGTCAAATAGTTTTTTATTGTCCAGGTATATTAATTATCTTGAAGATAAGAGAAAACAATAATTATTAGAAATCGAAATGTAAAATTAAAAGAAGGATTTTGGAGCAGGAATAAGGATCATGAGATGGTTTAATTACAGATTGTTTGAACCAAGAAATTTAGAAACTTTAGATGTGGAAGAAATAGAAGAAAACAAGAATGAAAAGTAAATTTTACAAGAATAGGGGGAAACTCAGGAAGAAAAAGTGAAGGAAATTAATAATGAGAATGAAGGACTAATTAATAATAACAATCATTTCTAATCAGGTAGAAAAGCATTTGTAAATCAGTTAAAAGAAGCAGATTTGAAAAACAAAAATGTATTTAGAAATTTATAGATTGCTAGCATTTCTTTTTTAATATTGTTTTTATTAATAGGAGTGCTTAATTACATATAAGGAAATGATATTCTATACAACATGATAACAGGAGTAAAGCTAATTTAACAGAGCAGTCAAATTTTAAGTGACTCTTAAAGTATTTTGTTTAACTTGTTGACAGGATTGTTAATAAATAAGAATATAATCTACAATAATTATGATGAAAGTCTGTTAAACTCTTTAGCAAATGACTTAACATCAATTCAATAATAAATGCAATTTTTTATTAACAGGATTGATCTAGCCGAGAAATTAATCCAATAGAATCAGCTGATTTCATAGAGCTAGGAACATAGTGATCTGTTCAATTTACGAAAAATTAATATACGGATATATGAGAACAAACAAGTAGGAAACATGAATTATAATTTGAACGAAGTGAACTAACTGCTAATCAGTAAAACTCTAGAGTAGAGCTATAGAGATATTGGGACTTATAACATGGCTGACTCCATCTTTTACTTTCTTTATTAGAATTTATAAAACAATATCTTCACCTCCTAATTGTTCTCCATCAATCTTTACATTTAAGATCTTCTCACTCTCAATTCCAAAGTACAGTCTATTATTACATCTTACTTCTCAGTTACTTGGGTCATCATAATCATCTTCATTATTCTTGTTATTCCCGCTTATACTCATGTTTCTAATGCTTAAAAGTAAATGTTGATGATGTTCATTGAAATACCTTATCTTGATTCTAAAAACTACTTCAGGCATTGTGAAAACTTCATCAACTAAATTAAGTTGGGCGAGGATGATTAAAATCAAATCATTTAAATCAAAAAGCAAGAACAAGAAAACAAACAACAAGAATTAGATGATGAGGAAAAGGATATGGAGGAAATTATGAGGAGAAAAAAGAAAAGAAATTTTTAATAGAATAAAAAGAAATACTATATATTTTTAGTTTAGTTTCTGATCGTAACTTTTTGTGTGCAGATTTTCTTTATTGTAGACTTCTCTTTGACTAAGAGTAAAACTGAACAAGTTGCGAATATGTAATAAGAAATTTGGTTGAGTTCTGTGATTCTTCCTTACTATTTATATGCAAATAATGTATTCAGAAGTGCGTTTTACGATGTGAATTAAGACGCCAGCAACTAATAACCAACAATAATTATGAGTTAATTGCTTAATCAATTATTATAATTTAATTAGCAGATAGAAATCGAACATAATAAGAATATCAATTATTATGATTAAAGTTATGTAAATTATTTTTTCAACATGATGAATAATGATAATTGCCCTTTAATATCTACGCAGACTCCAGTGCAGTGTAAGAACTCCATTTATGGACTGATTCAGTAAGGTATGAAGACCATCATGGCTGACATTGTTTAGCAAATGTAACAATAGATTTATGAATACAATTAGAACTATCTCATGCTCAACTCTACTTCTGGTTATTATCCTTCCCCTCCAACTCCTGGAAAAACATCCTTTTCCACCATCTCATATACTTGCTCCTATCCCAATAATACTATCTCTGGTAATAAATATATTTTATTTACAAATATATATTATATATATATGATTTTATTTAAATTATTTTTTAAATACATAATTATTCTAACATATTATTATATATAAAAATAAAAAAGGCACCATTACTTTCACATATACGACTAATAATCTGAACAACAATACAGTTGTGACTAATTCCACTACTGGTAAACCTCTTTGTCCAGCATATTTATAACTCTTACTCACATCTACCGAAAAGACACAATAAAGTATTTTTATTTTGATAAATATTATTAAATAGATTAAAAGATTCTCTTTTATATGAGACCAATCTTTGAATCTCTAGTTTCTCAATAATTAAATTAGGTTTAAAATATTCTTAATAATTTAATTAATCTTAGAATTACTTTGATTATATTACTAATTGTTTTTATTATCTTTAGTTATATTTTGTTCTGGATTCCTGTTTTTAATTAGATAAATAAAGAAATGCAATAGACTAAAAATATGATTAGTATAATTCCTATTGAAGTAATAGCCAAAGAAAAAAAGATTATTTAAATATTGATGCAAAATGTAGATCTGAATTAAAGAATTAGTAAAAGTGAAGATTGATTTATTATTTTTATTAAATAAAGTTTATATTAATAATATATCAGTTTGCAGTTATGTCGACATGTAGTTCAGACATATGCTTGATCATCATAATATTTATTAGATAAAGTAATTTCAATTAATATTAAATATGGATAAATAGAAATTTAAAATAATTTAATTTAGATATTAATATTATGGTAATTAATTTAAAATAGAATTCAAATTGAATAAAAGATATTATAAATAAAAATTAATAATAATAAAAGAAAATATAACCAATAGAATATAAATAAATAATTAATTGGTCAGTTTTTTTTGGAGGGAGTTTTTTTTTCGACTGATTTAGCTTTGGTTTTTTCATAAGCTTCCTTTTCTTTGGTGTACCTGTTTTTATCTTACTGAGCTTTGTCTTCATATGGCTTTTTTTGAGCTTAAGTCATTTTGCCCCACATACTTCCTAATAGACTGATAATTTCTTTGTGAGGTTTATCAGGATTCTCTTTTTTCACTTTCAATCTATTGTCACTTGAAAAGTGAAGGAAAGCAGTCATACCCTTTTTAGGAGCATTTGCGTCTTTCTTTTTTTTTACTGCTTTTGGTTTCGCTGTTCCTTCTTTTGTCACTTTTTATATTTTCTTGTTTTTAACTTCCTTTTCTGCTTTCTTTACAACTTTCTTTTATTCTTTTGCCATTAATATATATTATTACTTTTTAATTTTTATTTACTTACTAGTTTTATATTTCAACTTTATTTTCTTTATAATATGATTGGATAATTTATATATTTTAGAATTATTAGAATTTATTAATGATAATTTTTTTATTAATATTCAATTTTTATTATTTTATTTTATTCATTATATTATATTATATTTTTTTATTATTATATTATTACTAATATTATTATATTTATTCTATAATTATATTTTAAATAAATTATTTCATAACTTCTTTTTTTAACCTTGAAATACTACTAATTTTTGTTCTTATTTTCTTTAAATCGCTGCTTACCAAGATGGATGAATATTTTCCTCTTTAAAATTTAATTATTTTTATTTAGAATAATTTTAACTATTATCTTATTTTTAATTTTTAAAATCTTTATAATTATTGTTATTTATTACTTTACTATTATTTGAAAAATTATTATGTTAAACATTGAACTTTTAATAATTGTCTTAATAATTTTTATTTTACTAATTTTAATTGTTTTCTTTGTATTTGTTACTATTAAATTATTTTTTAAATTCTTTTTAATTTAAATTATCTTAACTATTTTTATTTAATTATTCTTGTTCTAATTCCATTTAAGTTTATTTAATAAAATGTTTTAATTCTTTTTAAAGTTATCCTTAATTTTAATCATAATTTTCTCCTATCGCATTATTTTATTATAATTAATCTTATATATCTTATTTTTTTTGTTTTTTTTTTTAAATAGCTTTATTTTTTATTTTTTTTTTTTTATCTTTAGTTTTCATTATTTTTTTTTATACTTTAGAGATTATTTTATCTTTAAAATCAAAAATTTCTTTAAATTTGTTTAAATTATTAATACTTTAATAAAATTATTACAAATTTTGATAATTTTCTTTTTTTAAAAAATCTTATTCTATTTAATCCCAATTTAAATTTAATTTTTTTAATTTTAAATTAAATTGTTATTAAATTATTCCTTAAGAATCTTAATTACTACATGTTTATAAATATAAATTGCATTTAAAAATAAAAAATGCAAGTTATTTTAATTAATTTTTTGTTATTTATTTTGTATTTTGTAACTAAAAATCTAATTAATTAACTTTTTCTTCATTTTATTTATTTTTTTCTAAATTTTCTTCTTTTTTTAAATCTTTAATTTTTTTTATTATTCTCTAAATTAAAAATAATTAACATGCTTTTAAGGTTTTTGTTATTTTTGAATATATTTTAAAGCGGTAATCAATATTTTTATCAATTTTTTTATTTCCAAAAACTTTCTATTTTAATTATTCGAATTTCATTTTATTTTTAGATATTAATATAATTTTTACAATTTAATTATAATAATAAACTATATATAAATAATTATAAATTTTATTAATCTATGAATCTTTTAAAAATTAATTAATTTAAATTATATATTTATTAATAATAATTTTTTAGTTTATATTACTAAAATCATTTATATAAATATTTGGAATTATATTTTATAAAAATTATAATATTAATAATTTATAATGATAAAAAAATAGAACAAAAGAAGATCATAAAATAATTATGTTTTTTAATAAAAATAAAAAAAAATAAAAAATGATAATAATGAATAAAAATATCAAATAATTTTTGAAAATAATATTAACAATAATTTATAAATCAATAAGTCATAAAATAATTAACAAATTAATAATTTATAACAAAATATAATAGTAAATTCATATGAATAAGAATAAAATATATAAAATACTTCAATAAGTACATTGAATTATTCTTAAGAATTAAACTCCTTTTAAGAGGAAATAAATACAAATCAATATTTTCAAATAGATAAATTCATAGAAGATTATTGAATTTTTTTATTATAAAAATATATAATATAAAATTAATTATTGTATTTAAAAATATTAAACATTAGTTAAGTATTAATATTTATTGAAATAAATATATTAGCATAATAAATATTTATATTAATTCTATTTTATTAATAATTAATGGATAAAGAATACAATGAAATAAAAGAACATGTTTAATAAAATATAAATTAATTTGAAATTATATCTTAAGATATAAAATTTGAGAAGTAATTAATTATTATTATAGATATAAGACATATAGTTTTGGCTCAAAATATTAAAATTACAATTAAATAACTGATTAATGATTACGTTTTTGAAGATAATTGGTTTTACGGATTGATTTTATAAAATTATGTCTTTCATAATACTAATAAATTTTAAACTTTAAGAATGCTTAACTCAATAATGAGAAAAGAAAAAGGATTGATTAATATAGACTAATTAGTGATAGATGAATGTATCTAAAAATCAGAATAAATAATGAATAAAAGTGCTTAATTTTTAAATGATAATATTGTTTAATTAATAAAAAATGAAGATTATCATTATCAAAAAGGTAATAGTATAAATAAGATACAATATATAATAATTATTAAATAACACTGAATTTAAAATTTAATTAAAAGGTGAAATATACTTGAAATATTTTCAAATAGAAGAAGCTTTGAGTGAGTATGTTTAGTCATATTTTTAAAATATAAATAATAAATAATATAATCAAGGAATGTGTCTCTTTTAAATATTAGAGTGTTTAATATTGAAGATGGATTTCATAACGAGTTACTATTTGATAGATTTTATTATGAAAGAACCAAATAAGATAGATTTAATTTAAATAATAGTGATAAATATATTTTTATTTGAGTGTTTGGCTTATGAGAACAAAATATTAAAACTGGACAACTTTTTCAAAGCAACAATACTAAAACACATGAATAAAATATAAGAAATATATTCAAAGAGCAGATTTCTTCTGAACGTGAATCTGAAAATATTTCAACATAAAGTCTTAACAGTAAAAATGAACGACGAGAATGGAAAAAAATAGAAAGATTTTAAAATTTTGTTAAAAATCCTAGAAGAATGTTTAAAAGGGGAGAAACAATTAAAAGACATAATTCTTAAAAGAAAAATTTAACTACAACTAGGGTACTACTATATGACCTATAATAATAAGGAGATAGCCAAGAATTATATATTGGAGCTATCAGAATACTTTGAACAGTACAAAGAAACATTGCAATTGAACTCAATTTACTTTGATCTCATCCAACTCAAGTTCAAGATGTTATTATCTTTTTGTCTTTGTAAATAAGGTTAGATTTTATTTGAACATTTCAATAATGTTATTGAATATAACCTCAAGTTATGGCCTAATAACACTGCTGTTGGTTATTTTGTTATTATTGCTATGACTTATATTTTGACTGATCCTTATACTAAAAATTCTGGCAATGGATTCATGTTTAACAAGTACAATAAGATCTTCGTTAATTATTAACAGATTTTTGTTTTTAATGAGGATCCTCTTTATGGAATTTATCTTGATATCTTGGTCTAAAGGTATTTAATAATAAATTATTCAATATTTTTTGTTATTTATATTTTTTAATTAAAGACAATTGCAAAACCATGAATTGAAAATAGCTGATATTACAATAAAACAAGTTTAAAATAATTACCTATTAAATTTTGGCTCAGATCATTTTATTAAATATAAAATATTAAAAACTGAAGCTTATTTGAATTATTTAAGAAAATTTACTCATTTAAATAAAGCAATAAAATAATTCGAAGAAATTCAAAAAGAATTTAATAGAGTTTATGGAGAAACACATATTTAATCTGTTATTATAAAATTATATTAAGCCATTATTAAATTTGATAGAAACTAATATAAAAATTGTTTTTTATTATTAAATTAATGTACTAAAGCAGTGGATGAAGTTAAATATCCTCAATATGAAGCACTCATTATATTTTAAAATTTTTGTAAATAAATTTTAATAATTATAATATAAAAAATTAAAAAAACAATATATTATAATATATATTTTATTAGCATTTTAAAGTATATCTATATTAAAATTATATAATTTGAGATACTAATAAAATAAATAGGTCAAATTTTATAGAAAAGTAAAAAGTTCAATTAAGCAAGAGAAATATATGAAGAGAAAATAAGATATTATGGTTAATATGAATTAGAAGGCACTCATATTTTTGTTCTTTTTAAAATGGGTTATGCGAACAGTCTTGATAATTTAAAATAACATGAAGAAAGTATAAAGATAAGGAAAAATTTAGAATAATACATTAGTTAAAGGTAAGTATATATATTTTAAATCTTAGCACAAATCCTTTGTTACGAAGTCTTTACTTAAATAATCTAGGTTATTCTAGTGATAAGTTAGGTAGAAAGTATTAATCATATGAGTATTATGAGTAATCATTTTTGGAAATGAATAGAAACAATGTAATTTTATTAAAATAATTTAAATATAAATAATAATCTTTCTAAATATTTTTTAGATAAATAACATCAATTTTTCAGATAAAGACTAATATTAGACAGTTTTTAACAATTATAAAAAATAAGCAATCAAAATAGGACTTGATAATGATGATGTTGATGATAATAATTAATTTGAAGAACTTGAAAAACATAAATAATAAATAAAGAAATATGAAGCTTAATAAAAAAGAGATAAATTTATATAATCTAAACAAGCAGATGTCAAAAGTTTTTTTTAAAGTAATACATTAAAAATGCAAACTTTTGAACAGTAAGATATGTCAAATAACATGATCTGCATTTAGAAATCGGATATAAATCATTTCAATACAGTTTATAATGCGAGAAACTCATTCATTACTAAATTTCTAAAATCTAAAAGTTAAAGTAGTTTAATTAGAAAGTAATCATCTTAAAACTAAAAGAGTGAAGAAAGTCATAATGTAATTTAGGAAGATGAAGAGAATGAAAATTCAGGATTAATTTTCAAAAATGAATAAGAATAAATAGATGAAAATGAGGAATTAGATGAAAATATTGATAAAAATTAATAGGATGACTCATTATAAATTAAGAATTATTAATGATTTATATAATATTAATAATATTAAATTATAAATTCTTAATAATTAATATTATAAAAATATTAAATGAAGAATTTTAACAAAGTATAATAATAGTAAATATAAATTAAATAAAGTATTACTGATTAATAATATAATAGTAAATAATTAAATATAATATTGATGAATATGAACTAATAACAATGTGTAATTCCAATGTATGAGAGAAATCAAGAGGCAACAGTGTATGTAGGTAATTTAGAATCCAAAGTGAATGAAGAGATTTTATGGGAATTATTTGTATAATGTGGTTAGTTAATAAATGTACACATCCCTAAAGATCCAATAACGAATGAGCATCAAGGCTTTGGATTCGTAGAGTTCAGAACGGAAGAGGATTCAGATTATGCTATAAAGATTTTACATATGATTAAGTTATATGGTAAACCTATCAAAGTTTCAAAGGCCTCTTCCGATAAGAGGACTTAAGAAGTAGGAGCTAATATCTTCATAGGCAATCTCGATTCTGACGTAGACGAAAAAATGTTATACGACACTTTTAGTATACAATATATATTCATTACATAAAATATATATAATGCATAAAATACATATAATACATAAAATACACACAATACATTCATATATACAGACTTATTTACATACTTAGATATATATGTAAAAATTATTAATTAATTATTACAATAAATATTGAAAGGTGCATTTGGAGTAATCCTGTCAACAAAGATAACTAGAGACCCTGAAACAGGAGTTTCAAAGAATTATGGGTTTGTGAGTTTTGATAGTTTCGAAGCAAGTGATAGTGCAGTGTAAGCAATGGATAATTAATACTTCTGTAATCGATTGATTCGAGTACAATATAGTTACAAGAAGGACAGTAGGAATGAAAAACATGGAAGTACTGCAGAGAGACTCTTGGCAGCTAATAAACCTATCAACATCATCTCCAGAAATTATTAACAGCCAAATTATAATACTGTATAATCCTATCCAGTCTCAATGCCCACTAATATGCCTTTACTTCCATAACTTAATCATCTTAATAAAATCATATGATTATAAATATATTATTTAATATTTTATATTAAGATTAATCATATTATAATATATGATATTTATTAATAATAAATAATAAGAATATAAATGAAGAACATTTTTAACTTAACATTGTTAATTATAATATGCACCTAAATAAGATTAAGCACTAGATTAAGGTTAAAGTTCAAAAGAAGAAGTAAAGATTCTTCTTCTGATGTTCCATAAATTCCAACAAATGATGAAATAAACAAATAAACAACAGTAGTTTTGGAAGGATGGATGTCAGTGAAATCAATATCTATAAATGTATATATTATTAATTAATAAATAGTCTGAGAGATATTAAGATATAAAAGTAAAAGAATAGGAGAGAACAGTAGAAGTAATTGATAAATCTGATATTGATCCTTCAGTAACTCCTTAAGTATTATTCCCAGGATTCAGAAAGAACGAGGATTTTGGATAAGAAGGATCTGATGTGCCAGCAATAGATAAATTCTACTTCAGACTATCAGGCAACAATATATATTATACAAAAAATGATAAAGATTTAGTAGTATTAGGTGCAATTAATGTAAAAAATATTGAAAACGTATAGAACTCAACCCGAACTGGTCCCAATTGTTTTTCTGTAAATGACTAAGAGAAAGACAGCTGGGAAGTATGTGCAGAAAGTTCAGATGTAGAAAAAAAGTGGTACTGTTAAATAAAGGAAATCTTAAAAGATCCTTGCCCAAATTCAGATTCAGCTGAACCAGTCAAAGTTACTAATGAAATCAAAGAGGAAGTTATTCTCTATTAATTGCCATCTCCTAATTGCAATGAGAATTGGAATTATCATCGTCAAGGGGCAGACTGGAATTGTATTTGCAAGGAAGGACTCAAATAATCTCCTATTGATCTCAATCCTAATCAAACTTGTAATCCTTATGAAGTCGCTCCTTATACTAAGTTTGAGTTTAAAGACATGAAGGAAGATGAATGGAAAATATACTATGATGAAAATCTTATTAGGATCACTGAGGCTGGAGTTAATAATCCTAATTTTGGAACTATTTAGATGGTTGGTAAATAAACCTTTGAAGGCAAGGAAATCTAGTTCCATACTCCTTCTGATCACTAAATTGGAGGAAAGAGATATGATATGGAAATCTAGGCTATTTATCAGACCTCTAATAGTAATGGAAATATTGAAAAGGCTGTTTTATCCTTTTTGGTTGACATCGAACCAGGAAGGGTATAATCATTATTATTATCATTAATTATTTCTATCATTATCTTCAATTTAATTATCATTAATAAAATCAATAATTTTATAAAAATAATAAATATCATCTTTTAATTATTTCAATTAAAATTATATAATTAATTTATAGAGCAACGATTTCTTTAATGCTTTAGATCTAACTAAAATTCCAAATACTGTTCAAACAGAATCTGCATTCCTAGCTAAAGGAATAAATAAAATAAGATTAAATGATATGTGGAATAGCAGATAAGACAATACAGTTTTCAAGAGTGATTTTAGTTTCTTCCATTATGAAGGAAGTTTAACAAGTCCTTAATGTGATGAAAATGTTTATTGGTTTATTGTAGCTGAACCTTTTCTTATAGGAAACGCTTATGTGACCATGATTAAAGATGCTTTAACTAGTTTACCTGATGTATTTATTAATTAAAATTGTTATAAATAACATTGTAATCATATTAAAAATGAAAATAATAATAATTAAATCAATGATAACAATAATAATAATAATAACAATAATAATAATAATAACAATAATAATAATAATAATAATAATAATAATAATAATAATAATAATAATAATAATAA
>Ga0315908_10000200_pt1 | contig 48627 bp, 49 predicted proteins | sample LakEriMetagenome_12_FD_203520 | JGI IMG/M metagenome (GOLD analysis project Ga0315908, IMG submission 203520) | Freshwater fungal communities from buoy surface, Lake Erie, Ohio, United States - Buoy 4 MA124 | ecosystem: Environmental > Aquatic > Freshwater > Lake > Lake biofilm | place: USA...
ACGTTTTGCTCCAGCTCCAGCCCTTTTTCTCCATCACACTGCGCATGATTTTTTCATAACGCGGATCTTCGCCATGCGCGCGCCAGCGTGTCCACAAATGCAGCGAAAGCCGAAGCCCCCACAATGTGGTCAGGCCAAGCAGCACATGCGAAAGCGCGCCCGGTGCATCGGATTGCGTCCAGCTTGCCCACGCGAGCAGCACCATTCCGAACGCCCAAAACGCGTCAATGAACGAAACATCGCGGATCTTGACCGAATACGCCCAGAGCAGGATTATGACTGCAAGCAGGGCAGTCGCGTTGATTGCAAGTGTTTGACCGATAGCTGTCATGTTTCATCCTTTGCAAAAATGCCGGTCATCCCTTTTGCCGGGTATTTCGGCACGACAGTAGAATAGATTTCGGCGACCTTTTTCATGTCAGCCTTATAATCACCCGTGGGCCAAATCTCTGGCCCTAAGCCACCGGACTTTGACTGATAATCCATCATGCCAACGACCAGCGGCACGCCGGCGCCCATGGCGATATGGTAAAAGCCGGTTTTCCATGCTTTGACGTTGCCCCGTGTGCCCTCAGGCGCGATGGTGAGCATGAATTCTTTTCTACGGCCGAATTCATCAATCATCTGCTGAACATAATTTTTGTTCGATGTGCGATCCACCGGGACGCCGCCCATATCGAGCATGAAGTTTGTAAATGGCCAACGGAAGAGAGAAGATTTCCCCATGAAATGCGGCATTATTCCAAGGTCATCTGTTAACCCCAGAAAATACACAAAATCCCAGTTGCTGGTGTGTGGCGCCGCAATCAACACGAATTTACGCGATTCGGGCACGACGCCATGGGCATGCCATCCGCCGCGTTTGTATATCCCTACCAATACCCGCCTGACCAGCCGGGACAACCAGCTAGGCTGACGTTCCTTCAAAGACATATTTTGTCTTCCTCCCCCGTTGCATCCATAACTGCGTTACAAAGCTTTTCAAACGTCTTGTTTCATAAATACGCAAGCGCTAGGCACGCGGACGCAATTACAAAAACAAGCGGGAATAAACATGTCGCATTCAGCGCACGGCGCCATACCGGTCATTTCAGCTACTGGCTTATTCACGCCAACCGATACCATCAGCAATGCGGAGCTTGTTGCCAGCTTTAACGCTTATGCCGATCGGTATAACGCAGCGCATCCCGATGCAGAGCCACTGACGCACAGCTCGGTTGAGTTTGTGGAAAAGGCCAGCGGCATAAAGTCGCGCCATGTCATGGACAAAACCGCGATATTAGATCCGGACATTATGGAGCCACGCTACGCAGAGCGTCCGAATGACCAGATTTCGCTTATGGCGGAAATCGGTGTGGCGGCGTGCCGGGACGCATTGGCTATGGCTGGCCGCGACATTGCCGACGTTGACGCTGTTTTATGTGCGGCATCCAATATGCAGCGTGCCTATCCTGCTATGGCGGTCGAGATTCAGCATGAATTGGGCATGGAGCGCGGTTTCGGTTTCGATATGAATGTCGCTTGCTCGTCGGCCACCTTTGGCATCCAGACGGCTGCCGACTATATCCGCAGCGGTAACGCACGTTCTGTATTGGTCGTAAATCCCGAAATCACGTCCGGCCATCTCAACTGGCGCGATCGTGACAGCCACTTTATCTTTGGTGACGTGGCAACAGCCATTTTGGTCGAAGCAAAGGACTTGGCGCCAGCGCAACATTGGGAAATATTGGGTACGCGTTTGAAAACCCAGTTTTCGAACAATATCCGCAACAACTTCGGGTTTTTGAACCGCGCGGATGGCAATGGCCCGGTCGATCAGAGCGGACCGCGCAATGACAAATTGTTCGTTCAGGAAGGCCGAAAGGTTTTCAAAGAAGTCGTACCAATGGTTGGGCAGATGATCCTTGATCACGCCGAAAGCCTGGGCCTGTCAGGTTCAGATTTGCGTCGTTTGTGGCTGCATCAGGCCAATACCGGAATGAACCGGCTTATCGCGCAAAAGGTGCTCGGGCATGAAGCTGTTGAGGATGAGAGTCCAACTGTTCTTGATACCTATGCCAACACCTCAAGCGCGGGTTCGATAATCGCGTTCCACAAGCATAATCAGGACCTGAAAGCAGGCGACCTTGGCCTTATTTGCTCATTTGGTGCCGGCTATTCGGCGGGATCGGTTTTTGTGCGCAAGGTTGGCTAGGGGCGATAACGCCTGTAACAGGCGGGAACGCATTGCCGCTTAATCGGGGACTTTGAATAACGGATATCTGCGGACGATGTCGTCGTACACGGCCGCATGCAGCCGTTGGACAAATTCACAGCCATAATATTCACTCTCATGCCATGCGATCCGCGTTTCGAGCGGATTATATCCTGGCAATGTCAGGAATATTATCCGGTCAGGGGCAATGAATGACCCCGTCCGCATGCGAAACCCAGCTTGCGATAGGTCGACAACGTCAACCTGTTGCCGACCCCCGCCGTGTTCGCGGACGCTTGCCGTGATGGAGACGCCGTTACGCGTAAATGCGCGATCGTCGTGACCTCCACTGTCAAAAACGTCCCCCGCCATCGGTGGCTCCTGATCCCTTGATCCTCCAATAGAAGGTAGCGAAATAATCAAATTTAGTCGAGTATCATCGCCAGCAGGATGTAGATCAGGACGGGCGAGCCAAAGCCAACCACGGTCGCGACCGCAAAAATCAGGCGAATGATCATCGCGTCCATCCCGGACCAGTTCGCTAATCCGGCGCATACACCGAGAATTTTCTTGTTGGTTTTGTCCAATGTTAAACGTGCCATTTCTTCACTCCCTTGTTTTGAACTGCGTTAATGTGTTTAGGCAACGATAGCCGCAGCAGGTGCGACGGCCGGTGCAATGCTGATACCGATAGTGATGAAAGCGCAAACTACAGCGGCGAACACTGAAAGAATTTGGGTGCGGGCATATTGTGTCATGTCATGTTCCTTTAAAATTTACCGGAACATTCCGGCTATGCCAGATACTTTGCACAGGCCGTGCCAAATTGGATGTATTTCATAAAATCATATAGTTATGTCCGTTCTTGGTATCAGACGAGCGTGAAACAATTTCACAAGTTGGGAAAAAATACCAATATTTGGGTAAGCGAATTTCCGACAAGCGGCTTGACCAGAACATGCCACTATAGCAGGCACGGTATATGGTCCTATCCCGCCTGTCCTTGAATGATTTTCGCAACCATGCCGCGCTTGAGATCCGTCCCAATGCGCAGTTCATTGCTCTTCATGGGTCAAATGGCGCGGGCAAAACGAACATCCTGGAGGCCGTTTCGCTATTGGTACCGGGGCGTGGCCTTCGCCGCGCTGCCATGTCGGATATGGTCCGCGCTGGCGGTGGCGGGGGATTTGCTATCGTTGCTGAAGTGTCGGGGAATGTCATTGGAACCGGTGTGAGCGCGGAGCAGCCCGAGCGCCGCAAAGTCCGTGTGAACGAGAGCAATGCGTCGATTAACAGCCTTGCCGAATGGCTTTCGGTCATTTGGCTTACGCCCGCAATGGACCGGCTGTTTGCAGATGGTTCCGCCGCGCGGCGCCGGTTTCTGGACCGCCTCGTGCTCGCACTCAGTCCTCAGCATGCGCGTCACAGCAGCCGATATGAAAAGGCTATGCAGCAACGCAACAAGCTGTTGTCGGGGACCGTTTCGGCTGACCCGCTTTGGCTGGATGCCCTTGAACAGCAGATGGTGGAGAGCGCCCACGCCATTCAAGCTGCGCGTACCGGCTTGGTTGATGCCTTACGCGACCAATTGCAAAGTGCGCCTTCGGGGCCCTTTGCAGTTCCGCTGATCAGCCTTGTCGATAAGGCCGGTCCAACAGAGGATGATCTGGCCGTGATCTGGCGTAAGGGCCGCCGCCGTGACGCCGCCGCCGGGCGCACATTATTTGGTCCACATCGCGCGGACCTCGACGTCATACATAAGGATTCCGGCCAAATGGCGGAGCAGTGTTCGACAGGCGAGCAAAAAGCCTTGTTGCTATCGCTCATCCTTGCGCACGCCGCATTGGTGTCCGCGCAGCGTCAGGCACCGCCAATCCTGCTTTTGGATGAAGTTGCAGCGCATCTCGATCCGTCAAGACGCGCTGCATTGTTTGCGTTACTGGCCGAAACCGGCGCGCAGGTCTGGATGACCGGAACCGAGCCCGAATTATTTAACGGTATAGGGCCTTCTGCCCAACTGCTACCAGTCGGGCAGACCTAGGTTCCTTACTCGGCCTTACTTGCCTTTTTCACGACCTTCTTCTTCGGCGGCTTGGGCTTTGTGGCCTTGGGCGCAGCGGGCGTTACTTCAAAACTTGGTGCGCCGTCCTTCATGTGCACAGCCACTTCGCCGCCATGCACGAGTTTTCCAAACAGAAGCTCTTCAGCCAGCGGCTGTTTGATTTTTTCTTGGATCAGGCGTCCCATTGGCCGTGCGCCATATAGCTTGTCATAGCCACGTTCGGTGAGCCATGCGCGCGCTTCGTCGTCCAGTTTGATGTGCACATTCTGATCGGCGAGTTGCAGTTCAAGTTGCAGAATGAACTTGTCGACAACGCGCGCAACAACGTCGGTGGGCAGATAACCAAATGGCACGGTTGCATCCAGACGGTTCCGGAATTCCGGCGCAAACATCTTTTTGACGGCCTCGTCTCCAGCATCTTCCTTGCTGATGTTGTTGCCGAAACCAATGCCTTCTTTGGCCATGTCGCTGGCACCCGCATTGGTTGTCATAATCAAAATGACGTTCCGGAAATCAACGGTCTTGCCATGATGGTCCGTCAGACGGCCGTTATCCATGACCTGAAGCAAGATATTGAACAGGTCAGGATGCGCTTTTTCGATTTCGTCGAGCAACAACACGCTATGCGGGCTTTGGTCGACGGCATCGGTCAGCAGACCGCCTTGGTCAAAACCGACATAGCCAGGAGGCGCACCGATCAGGCGGCTGACGCTGTGGCGCTCCATATATTCGGACATGTCGAAACGCTTAAGCGGAATGCCAAGGATCGAGGCGAGCTGACGCGCGACTTCGGTCTTGCCGACGCCCGTGGGGCCGCTGAACAAATAGCTGCCGATGGGCTTTTCGGTGTCACGCAAGCCAGCACGGCTGAGCTTGATGGCGCTGGCAAGCACCTCAATGGCCTTGTCCTGTCCGAACACAACGCGCTTCAGATCCGCCTCAAGCGTGCCGAGCGCGGTCTTGTCGTCGCTGGACACCTGCTTCGGCGGGATGCGGGCGATGGTGGCTATAACAGCCTCAATTTCGCGCGCAGTGATGAGCTTCCGGCGCTTTGACGGTGCAACCAGCATTTGCATCGCGCCAACCTCGTCAATGACGTCGATGGCTTTATCGGGCTGCTTGCGGTCGTTGATGTAGCGCGATGACAGTTCAACCGCTGCCTTAATGGCTTCGGGTGTGTACTTCACCTTATGATGCTCTTCGAATGCAGACCGCAGGCCGGCGAGGATTTTGATGGTATCCTCAATGCTTGGCTCGTTGACGTCGATCTTTTGGAACCGGCGCAGCAACGCACGGTCTTTTTCGAAATGGTTGCGGAATTCCTTGTACGTCGTCGAACCGATGCAGCGAATGGTGCCGCCGGACAAAGCAGGCTTCAGCAGATTGGACGCATCCATCGCGCCGCCGCTGGTTGCACCCGCGCCGATGACAGTATGGATTTCGTCAATAAACAATATCGCGTCGGGCAGCTTTTCGAGTTCAGACACCACGGCCTTTAGCCGCTCTTCGAAATCACCGCGATAGCGCGTGCCAGCCAAAAGCGCGCCCATATCGAGTGAATAAATCACAGCAGGCAACAATACTTCTGGAACCTGCTTTTCAACGATACGACGCGCCAGACCTTCGGCGATGGCCGTTTTGCCGACGCCGGGTTCACCGACATATAATGGGTTGTTCTTCGACCTGCGGCACAAAATCTGCACGGTGCGATCAACCTCAGCCGCGCGGCCGATGAGCGGATCAATGCGGCCTTGCTTGGCTTTTTCGTTCAGATTGACGGTGAACTGATCAAGCGCACCCTCTTTCTTGTCCTTCTTTGCCTTTGTATCCTCAGGCTCTTCGCCCTTTTGCTCAGAACCCGTGACCGGGCGCGGCTCGGCAAGTTTGCCGTCCTTGCCAATGCCATGGCTAATATAGGAAACTGCGTCGAGGCGGCTCATATCCTGCTGCTGCAGGAAATACACGGCGTAGCTTTCGCGTTCGGAGAACAGGGCCACCAAAACATTGGCGCCAGTTACAACATCTTTGCCCGAGCTTTGAACGTGCAATATCGCGCGCTGAACGACGCGTTGGAAGCCGCTGGTGGGGGAGGGGTCTACTTTGCCTTCGACCCGCAAGCTTTCGAGTTCGGTGTCGAGATAGGTGATGATGATGTCGGATAGCTCGCCCAGGTCGACGCCGCATGCCTGCATGACCTTTGCCGCATCTGCATCATCGATGAGTGCGAGCAGCAAATGCTCAAGCGTCGCATATTCATGCGCACGGTCGCCTGCGTGTTTCAATGCGTTGTGAAGCGTTGCTTCCAGCGACTCCGCAAATGATGGCATGTTATCGTCTCCCTTAAATGAGTCGCTGTCGCTTGAGCACTATATTGGCGCGGCCTTCTTTGCTTTCAAGCAACATGAGGCAGATAACGGTTTTCATCCCCAGTTTCTTAATCCTAGGGGCCCGTTTTGCACCATCTGCCGTTTATTTTTTGAACAAAGCGTCCGCAACACTGCGATGCTTGCTGGCAAAGGCTATCTTACCCTCACAGCGTGCAATTTCCGCCTTCAATGCAGCGATGCGGGATTCAAGTTCTGCAACCGAAAGGGCATCAATATCTTGCTTCACAAGATTATTGAGCGGGTCGTCCCGGCGTAACGGTAGATTGTCGTCGATTTCCATGGTTCATATTTTACCCATGAGCGGTTGCTGTCAATATGATGCTTCCCTAAAAGGCATCTCAATTGACATGGGGATGCAATAGACATGGAAAAACTGCCTGAATTGATGACGGCTATCGAGATTTCGACGCCGGGTGGCCCGGAAGTATTGATCGCGGCAGAGCGGCCAGTGCCAAGCCCTGGCGATGGTGAGCTGCTTTTGAAGGTTGCTTTTGCCGGCGTAAACCGACCCGATGTCATTCAACGCAAAGGTCTATATCCGCCGCCGCCAGGCGCGAGCGATCTGCCCGGGCTGGAAGTATCGGGCATTGTTGTTTCGGTCGGTGCGGGCGTGTCCCGCGAGCTTTTGGGCACGCGCCAATGTGCGTTGGTATCGGGCGGCGGATATGCCGAATATTGCATCGCCCGCGCCGACGTTTGCTTGCCCGTTCCAGCGGGAATGGAAATGGCGCAAGCCGCGGCATTGCCTGAAACGCTGTTCACCGTGTGGCACAATGTGTTTGAGCGCGGCTACGCGGCGCCCGGCGAAACCGTCCTCATCCATGGCGGCACGAGCGGCATTGGAACCATGGCGATCAAATTGGGCAAATTGTTTGATCTCAATGTCATCGTGACCTGCGGGTCGGACGACAAATGCGCCGCCGCAAAGGCAATCGGCGCGGATCATGCCATAAATTACAACAGCACAGATTTTGTCGCTGAAGTACAAACGATTACCAACGGCGCGGGCGTGCACCTTGTTTTGGACATGGTCGCAGGTCCTTATGTTGCGCGCAATCTTCAGTGTCTGCGCGAAGATGGCCGTCATGTGACCATTGCCGTTCAAGGCGGGATGACCGCTGAGCTCAATATGGCCTATATCATGTCCCGCCGGTTGATGCTTACCGGATCCACGCTTCGCCCGCGCACAAAAGAGTTTAAGGCTTTGCTGGCGCAAGAAATATCAACAACGGTTTGGCCAATGGTGTGCGACGGCGCGTTGCGGCCCGAAATGGACCGGATATTTCCCTTGGCCGATGCCGCTGGCGCCCACGCCTATATGGAATCCGGCGCGCATGTTGGTAAAATTCTGCTGGAAGTTTAAGAGGCTGGTGGCGGTAAGCCGTCCAGCCATGCTTTTACGTCGGCAGCGCTCTTCTCCGGAATTTCTTCCATGGGGATGTGGCCTACGCCCGGATAAACAACCAGCTTGGCCTGCGGCAAGGCGTCTGCGAACCACCGCGCAGCACTTACGGGGATGAGGTTATCCTCTTCTCCCCACATGATCATCGCAGGCACCTTGATTCCCGCCAGCTTCTCTGTGTTGCCGGCGCGCATGTTTTGCACGTTTGCAAAGCGCTTCATCGTTGCTTCGCGGTTGCCGGGATAGCGGTTAAGTTCCCAATAGCGGTCGACAAGCTTTGCGTCGATTTTCGATTGAACGCTCATCGATGTTTTGACGCTGGCTTCAAAAATGCTGCGTGGGGCAATAAAGCGCGCGGCCTCTTTGATGACCGGCATCCGCATCAAACGGAAACCGATTGGGATATTACCAGATTTGGCAGAAGGCTGGCCACTGGCATCCACCAGCAACATCGCCTCGACCTTTTCGGGGTGCGCCAGTGTGTACATCCATGTGACGCCGCCACCCATTGAGTTGCCGCCGATTATGGCCTTTTTGACATTCAGCCGCGTCAGCAATCGGTCGACGACCCCGACATACGTCGCGCTGTCATAGGTGCCGGATGGATTTTGCCCGGTAAGACCATGGCCGGGCAGGTCCATCGAAATGATACGATATTCCTTGCCTAATATCTGGACCCACGGCTCCCACGTATGCAGCGAGGCGTTCGATCCGTGGATGAGGACAAGAACGCGGCCGTTCCGATTGCCTTCATCGCGATAATGAACGCGCAGGCCAGGTTCCAGTTCAGCAAAGCGTGATGCGCTGCTGCTATATTTGGTTTCCATTGCTGCGGCATCGGTATCTGGCGCATATCCCCAGATAAAGACTGCGGCGACCGCGATTACGAGCGCAACAACGAGCCATTTGATAAGACGTTTCATTTCTTCCCCCAATCAGGTGCTGGATTGCATGCCAGACGGGCAATGCGCAAGCCCCCACGCGCATTGCCGCTTGCCGATGCGGTAAAGTTCGCCTAATGCGCTGTTCAAGATTTTCAGGCCGCTCCGTAAGGGGCGGCCCTTATTATTGGAGCAAAAGACATGGCCACCCCTTTGATGCCACATGCGACTGCCGCTTGGTTGGTCGACAATACTGGTTTGAGCTTCTCGCAAATTGCCGAGTTCTGCGGCATCCATATTCTTGAAGTTCAGGCTATGGCCGATGACATGACTGGCTCGAAATACACCGGTCGCGACCCAGTGCACGCTGGCGAATTGTCGATGGACGAAATCGAAAAGGGTCAGGCAGATGAAGACTATGTCCTTCAAATGTCCAAGGGCCCGGATCAGGTGCGCCGCACAAAGGGACCTCGCTATACGCCAGTTTCGAAGCGTCAGGATAAGCCAGACGGCATCGCTTGGCTGTTGCGCAACCATCCGGAAATTTCCGATGGTGCCATCTGCAAGTTGATCGGAACGACGCGTAACACGATTGCCGCCATTCGCGATCGTAGCCATTGGAACATTGCTGAAATCCAGCCAAAGGATCCCGTAACGCTTGGCCTGACTTCGCAACGCGAGCTTGATGCTATCGTGAATCGTGCCGCCAAAAAGGCAGGCATTGATAACACGGCGGCAAATGATGCCCGTCTTGGCACGGATCGTGACGCGCTGATCCAAGAATTGCGCGCAGAACGTACCGAAGCGGCGCGCCGCGCGGAAGCTGCTCTCAACGGAGAAGTAGAAACCACTGAAAAGGCAGAGCTGACCGCCGATACCTTGTTCAAAAAAGCGGGCGAATAAGGACGACGTCGTCATTGCCTTAATCGCTTGATTAAGGCACGGATGGGCTATGGCTACCAAAGCAACCCCTGATTATGACGCGTCGCTTGCCGACCACGGATTTGAAGCAAAAGAGTTTAAGGGGCTAACATACCCCTTGGGCGATCATGCCCCCGCTTATGGCGAAATCTACCCTATCGCGCCGGACATTGGTTGGACGCGCATGCCCGTGCCCGGCAATCTGGCCCACATCAACCTGTGGCTATTGGACGAGGGCGAGGCCGGCTATGCGCTCGTGGACACCGGTCTTTTCATGCCGCCGACCATTGAACAGTGGAAAGCGATGTTCGCAGGCAATTTGGCCGACCGCGAACTTAAGCGGATTTTCGTAACCCATTTCCACCCCGACCATGTTGGCTGCGCGGGATGGCTTTCGAACAAGTTCAAAGTCCCTGTTTGGATGAACCGGACCGAATGGTTGATGGCGCGGATGCTGATCGCTGATCAGGCGGATCAGCCGCCGGAAGATGTACTGAACAACCGGCGTTTTGCGGGTTTTGACGAAGAACGCATCGACGCGGTGCGCAAGCGTGGTTGGGGCGGGTTCGCGCGTGCTGTCTCACGGCTACCCACGGGGCATGTCCGCATGGATGACGGACAAATTATCCGCGTTGGGCAGCGGGATTGGACCGTGATGACAGGCGGGGGACATACACCTGAACATGCCTGCCTTGTCGATTTTGACAATGGCATGATCATCGCGGGTGACCAGATTTTGCCGCGTATCACTTCAAATGTTTCCGTCATGGACAGTGAGCCCAATGCGGACCCGCTGGGTGAGTGGCTGGATTCCATTACAAAGTTTCGTGAAGCGCTGCCTGCGGATATGCTGGTCCTGCCCGCGCATGGGGAACCGTTTACCGGGGTGCATGTGCGGTTGGACAGACTGGCGTCCGGCCACCATGAACGGCTCGACAAGTTGGAAGCTGCCCTGCGGCACACAGAAATGCGCGCGGTCGATACATTTGCATTGCTGTTCGACCGGGAAATTGATGAAACGGTTTACGGTTTGGCCACGGGTGAGGCGCAGGCGCATTTGCGCTACCTGCACTTTGCCGGTCGGATAAAATGTGAAATCCGCGATGGTGTTGGATGGTATCACGCGGCATAAAGGGCGCATGACCCAAAATATCTGGAACAGTCGTTACCTGCATCCTGTCAAATGGGACCAACATTTTGCGCCGTTGGCCTTGCACGATATGTTTTTCCAGTCCGCCGAACGGATGGGCCGTGCGGCAATCGCCGATTTCATGGGCCGTAAATATAGCTACGCCAATATGGCGGACACCGTCCGGCGGGTCGCGCGTGGTCTTCAGGATAAAGGTATTGGCAAGGGGGACCATGTCGGTCTCTTTCTGCCGAACGTCCCGCAATATATCGCGGCTTATTATGGCGCGCTTGCCGCCGGGGCGACCGTGGTTAACTTCTCGCCCTTATACACCGTTGATGAACTGGCGCATCAGGTGGCAGACAGCGGTACGTCGATCTTGTTCACTGTTTCAGCTGCGGCATTGCTGCCAACCGCTATCAAGGTTCTGGACAACAGCAGCCTGAAGGAACTGATCGTCGGCAGCGTCGCCGAAGCATTACCCAAGGCGAAAAGCTGGGCATACCGGTTGTTGAAACGCAGCGACATTGCCGCAATACCTGACGACAGCAGAATTACGCATTATGCGACGCTGATCGCAAATGATGGCGATTTTGCTGTCCAGCCGTGCACGCCAGAGCGAGACATTGCGCAGCTTCAATATACAGGCGGCACGACGGGCACGCCAAAGGGTGCGATGCTCAGCCACCAGAACATAGCGGCGAACGCGCGGCAGATTAACATGCTGGATCCGCACAGCGCGGTGAACCAGCCCAATGGCGCTGCAGATGACCGTATTCTCGGTGCGTTGCCGTTCTTCCACGTATTTGCCAATGCAACGGTGCTTAATCGTACCATCGCCAATGGCGGGGAAATTGTGATGCTGCCACGTTTTGAGGCGCGTGCTGCGTTGGCGGCCATTAACCGCACTAAGGTGACATCATTGCCCGGCGTGCCGACAATGTATCAAGCATTGCTCGATTGCCCCGATATTGCAAAAACCGATTTCACCAACTTGCGCGCGTGTATCTCGGGTGGCGCACCTTTGGCGGCTGAACTGAAAGCGCGGTTCGAAAAGGTAACGGGCGCAGTCGTGATCGAAGGTTACGGGCTGACCGAAAGCTCAGGCGTTGTGTCGTGTAATCCGTATGAGGGGGTCAACAAGATCGGCAGCATCGGCCAGCCTGTCCCCGGCACCGATGTGAAATTGGTCGATAAAGAAGACCCTAGCAAGTCAGCGCCAGACGGCGAACCGGGCGAATTGGTGTTTTCAGGTCCGCAGACGATGTGCGGATATTGGAACCGCAAAGATGCGGATGCCGAGGTATTTCTGGGCAAGTATTTGCGCACAGGCGACGTTGCGACCATCGACGAAGACGGCTTCATCCACATCGTTGATCGTTTGAAAGACATGATCGCGGTCGGTGGCTTCAAGGTTTTTCCAAGTCAGGTGGAAGACATCCTCTACAAGCACCCTGCGGTCAAAGAGGCATTGGTTATCGGCGTGCCGGATGCGTATCTTGGTGAAGTACCGCGCGCATTTGTGACGTTGCACGATGGCGCTACGCAAGATGGTGCCGAATTGACTGCGTGGCTGAACCCGCATCTTGGAAAGCATGAACGGGTTCAAGGTGTCACCATCCTCGACGTCCTGCCAAAAACCATGATCGGAAAGCTTGACCGCAAGGCGTTGCGCTCCGCGGTCGGGTCTTAAGCATTCGGTTGCATGGTGGCCGACACCGGAGAGATACGCAAAATCATCCATGTCGATATGGATGCGTTCTACGCCAGCGTAGAGCAGCGCGATAATCCGGAACTGCGCGGTAAACCGGTCGCTGTCGGAGGATCGTCCAAACGCGGCGTTGTTGCCGCCGCAAGCTATGAAGCACGCGCATTTGGCGTGCGCTCCGCTATGCCTTCGGTGACTGCATTACGGCAATGTCCGGACCTGATTTTCGTGAAGCCGCGGTTTGAGGCGTACAAGGCTGTGTCGCGTCACATTCGGGAGATATTTGCCCGGCACACCGACGAAATCCAACCTTTATCGCTCGATGAGGCATATCTTGACGTCACGCATGACAAACAGGGCATTGGGTCGGCAGTCAAAATTGCCAAAGCCATTCGTGCGGCCATTCGCGAAGAAACCGGACTGACGGCAAGCGCTGGTGTGAGCTACAACAAATTTATCGCAAAACTGGCAAGTGACCAGAATAAACCTGATGGCATGTGCGTGATATTGCCCGAGCAAGGGCCTGAATTTGTCGCAAGCTTACCTGTGCGGCGGTTCCACGGTGTGGGGCCACGCACGGCTGAAAAAATGGCCAAGTTGGGCGTGCATACGGGGGCAGACCTTGCCCAAAAGGACGAGATTTGGCTGTCGCAGCATTTTGGCAGTTGGGGCGCTTATCTGTTTCATGCGGCGCGCGGGATCGATAACCGCCCCGTCAACGCCAATGCTGTGCGTAAATCCATTGGCGCTGAAAGCACCTATTTCGAAGATAAACGCAGCGAGGATGAGTTGCGCGAAGCGTTAGACGATATTGTCGAGATCGTTTGGGATCGCATTGACCGCAATCAGGCTCAAGGAAAGACACTGGTCTTAAAGGCGCGCTATTCCGATTTCCGGACCGTCACACGGTCGCGGACGGTCGGGCACATACTTTCGGACCGTTCTGCAATCGCGACGCTGGGCCATGCGCTGTTGGACCAGATTTTGCCCGCCGAAATGGGCGTTCGCTTGCTTGGGCTGACATTGTCGGGACTTGTTGATCAAAATGACATTGCCGCAGGACCAACAATGCAAGGACAGTTCACATTTGATCACGTTGAAAAATGAAACAATCGGCGTTATATCAGAAAACTGTTATGCAGTCATAATACAGGAAGCAGAATGGCGCGGCCACAAACTGATATAGAAGCCGGCAGAACTGCGTTGCTTGAAGTCGTCGATGACCTTGTTCGCAAACGTGGGTCGGTCGATATTTCCATGACGGATTTGGCCGCGGCGGCGGGTATGTCGCCGTCAAATCTGTATCGCTTTTTCGACAACAAGGAAGCGTTGTTAGAGGCTGTAGCCGAGCGTTTCTTCGCGGAAAAAATCCGCATCATGGTCGAAGTGACCGAGTCCGACTTGCCGGTTCGCGACAAAATGTACCAATATTTTGCCCGGCGCTATTTGGCTTCGGTCGAGCAGTATGAGGCCGAACCCGAGCTGTTAAAAAGCTATTTGGAAATTGGTCAGCAGCATTTCGAAGTGGTGCGCGGTTATGTGGACCTTGGTGACCATTATCTTGCGATCATCGTGGCCGAAGCAATGGATCAAGGCTATTTCCAAGGCCTGTCTATTGACGAGGCGGTGTCGCTCATCAACCAAATGCTGCATTGCTATACAAACCCAGACGTTCTCTTTTACATCGGGACAACGAAGCTGAGCGTAACGAAGATGGCCATGATCGTGGATGCCGTGTTTCATGGGCTAAGTAAAAAGATAGCGACCCAATCGGCACCTGGATCGCACATGAAAATCGTGTCTTAACCGACCATATTGGCCTTCAAACTTATCGTCATCACGGCAATGTAGCGACCAGCACATATTCGCTTTTACAACACGCCTCCTCTGATTTAAGCAGGTGATTAAATTAGGGGGAGAGAATGAATATGCGGGTCGAGAACGCCGTGTTTCCAGGCAAGGAGCAAATCACGTCCTTTTTCGGAGGGCCTGAAAATGGCCCCTTTGTGATGGTCAACCTTCTGAAATTTAAAGAGACCGCAGAATATGCCGATGGCAGCGATGCTGACCTTAGTGGCGCAAAGGCGTATGCCCGTTATGGCAAGGGTATTCAGGCATGTCTCGCCGCGGTCGATGGCAAGCAGATTTATGCCGGGCCTGTAACGGGCCTGATGATTGGCGAGGTTGAAGAGCTTTGGGACATGGTTGCGTTGGTCGAATATCCGTCGCTGGCGGCCATGCAGAAAATGATGTCCTCCCCGGAATATCGGGCGATTGAAGTGCATCGCAAAGCTGGCCTCGCCGGCCAACTCAACATCCGCACAAGCCAGATTGGACGCTGACATCATGAAACCTATTAAAAACCGCATCACCGAATTGCTTGGCGTTGAATATCCGATCATTCAGGCCCCCATGGGCTGGATCGCGCGGGCGCAACTGGCTTCGGCCGTTTCAAACGCCGGTGGACTTGGAATCATCGAAACGTCGTCCGGCCAATTGGAGGAAGTGCGCGCAGAGATTATCAAGATGCGCGAACTGACCGACAAGCCCTTTGGCGTGAACATTGCGCAAGCCTTTGTCCGCGATCCCGGCATCGTAGATTTCGTGGTCGATCAGGGCGTAAAATTCGTCACGACGTCGGCGGGCGACCCGAACAAATATTGCGGTCCGCTAAAGGCTGCGGGGCTAACCGTATTTCACGTTGTGCCGACTTTGGCTGGCGCGTTGAAGGCGATTGAGGCCGGTGTCGATGGCCTGGTCGTCGAAGGCGGCGAGGGCGGCGGGTTTAAAAATCCTAAAGATGTTGCGCTCATGGTCCTGCTGCCGCTCATCCGGAGCAAGGTTGACGTACCGATCGTCGCGGCTGGCGGTATGGTCTGCGGACGGACGATGGCTGCGGCTTTTGCGCTTGGCGCAGAAGCGGTGCAAATGGGCACGCGGATGGTCAGCGCGGAGGAATCCCCAGTTCATCAAAACTGGAAAGACGCGATCATCAACGCCAAGGAAACCGACACGCTGTTCCTGAACCGCCATGGCCCGGGCCCTGCGTTGCGTGCGCTGCGAACCGACCGGACCGAAAAGCTGGATGTGACGCCATCAGAAAATATTATGGGCGAAATGCGCGGCGTGCTCGATTTGTATTTTGGCGGTGACATGGAGGCTGCGATCGCGCTGTCCGGACAAGTTGCCGGACGCATTGATACCGTAAAGCCTGCCAAACAAATCATCGACGAAGTCATGGAAGAATTTCACGACGTCATGAACAATATGCGCAACGACTATTTGTAGGAGCCGCTTTGGACCCTGTCCTTGAAGAATTTCTGAGCGATCCGGCGGCGGATGTTTCCGCGCTGCACGATGTTGCGCGGATTAAGGCAATTCTCGAGCAATGCGCGCGCGATGGCCGGGCAATCAGCTATTCTGAGTTGCTGCTGAACCTTGGTTTCCGGTTTACACGGCCAAAGATGCGCGCGGTGTGCAAGACGTTGGATAAAATTGACCAGATGACGCTTGCCGAAGGTCGGCCCGCGCTTGCCGTGCTCGTGGTGCGCGAAGGCGACGGCCTGCCGGGGCAAGGGTGGTGGACCGGGCGCACCGACTATCAGGGCGAATGGACGGGGCCACAGGCGCAAGAGCATATCCGGCAGTTACAGAACGGGATATTTGCATATTGGCAAGGGCAACCCGTTTGAGCGACGATATCGCCTTATTGGTCACGGCCTTTGCGCGGCGGGTGTTCGGGGGAACCGACGACGTTGAAAGCCTTGTCAGGTTGACAGGCGGCGCGAACATGGAAAGCTGGTCGTTTGATTATGCGGGGCAGGGATATGTGCTGCGGCGGTCGCCATCGGCGGACATGATGGCGGGCAGAACCTATGGCCATGACGTGGAGGCGGCTGTCGTTCGTGCGGCCTTTGCGGCGGGCGTGAAGGCGCCAGAAATAATGGGTGAGGTAACCGCTGCTGATAATCTCGGAACCGGCTATGTGATGCGCCGTGTGGAGGCAGAGGTTAACCCGGCAAGAATCTTGCCGAACGCTCTGCCGGGATTGTTGCATGATTTCGCCCGCGAACTCGCTGCAATCCATGCGGTGGGGGCTGATACGCTGCCGCAGTTGCCTGAAACCAGCGCGGAGAGCTTGCTGGCCGAGTTGCGGGGACGGTTCATCAGCTTTGGTGGGGATCGCCCGGTAATGGCGCTCGCGTTTAAATGGCTTGAGGACCATTTGCCTTCGCCGGTTCCTGCAGTCTTGCTTCATGGCGATTTTCGCATGGGCAATATCATGGTCGATGCTGATGGGCTCGCGGCTGTTCTCGACTGGGAATTGGCGCATCTGGGGGACCGGCATCAGGATCTCGCCTTTGGCTGCATTAACAGCTGGCGATTCGGATATATTGACCGGCCCGCATTTGGCATTGGCCCGTTGGACGAATTTTTTGACGCCTATCAAAGCGTGAGCGGTACATCGGTCGAACCTGAACGCTTCCGTTGGTGGCTTATCTATTCGACATTGTGGTGGGGCGTCTGCTGCCTGCAAATGGCCGATATCTGGCGCAGTGGCCTTGATGAAGGCTTAGAGCGTGCCGTGATTGGACGGCGGACTTCGGAAACCGAAATTGATTTGCTGGTGCTATTGGAAGAGGATGCACCTGAGGCCGAACGTGGCCCAATTACGCTGCCATCGCCTGCAGCGCCTCGACGGATCGGGGAACCATCCGCAACAGAAATGCTGGAGGCGCTCGCGCGTTGGATTGAGACCGATATCAAACCGCAGGCCAAGGGACGTGACCGTTTTATGGCTGCCGTCGCCGTGAACGCACTGGGCATGTTGCAGCGCGAAGCGACTGCGCCATTACATGTGCATGATAAGTCGCTTTCCGATGCATTGTTGGCGGGCCGACAATCGCTCAATACCCCGGGGCTGCTGGCGCAATTAAAAGCGCAATCGCTCGCCAAGCTTGCGGCTGACCAACCCAAATATTCAGGCTTGGCCGCGGCCAGAAAAAAATGGACAATCTAATGCTCTTCGAAATTCCCACAGAGATTACCGACTATTTGGCCGAACTTGATGCGTTCATTGATCGGGAGATTAAACCGATTGAAGCGCGCGACGACAATATACGTTTCTTTGACCACCGCCGCGAAAATGCGCGGACCGATTGGGATAATGACGGCCATCCGCGTGCCGATTGGTGGGCATTACTTACCGAAATGCGGCAGGTGGCGGACAAGGCTGGGCACTACCGCTTTGCGATCCCGGAAGAATTTGGCGGGAAAAATGGGTCTAATCTGGCGATGGCGGTCATCCGGCACCATCTGGCGCACAAGGGGTTAGGGCTGCATAATGACCTGCAGAACGAAAGCAGCATTGTTGGCAATCTCGTGCAGGTTTTGATGCTGCGTGATTTTGGAACGCCGCAGCAAAAGGCCGCGTTTATTCCGCCGATGCTCGAGGGCAAAATGGGGTGGAGTTTCGGCCTGACCGAGGAAGATCATGGTTCCGACGCGACGCATATGGATACGCGCGCCGTGCCTGAAATGCGTGACGGCGTTGCAGGCTATCGCATCAATGGCAACAAGATGTGGACGACCGGACTGCCCTATACATCGCATGTGATGACCTTTGCGCGCACCAGCGGTGAAGATGGCAAAGCGCGCGGCATTACCTGCTTTGTCGTGCCAACGGATGCGCCAGGATTTGAAATTGGCGAATATATGTGGACGTTCAATATGCCCACCGACCACCCCAAGGTTAAATATACCGATGTCTGGGTGCCGGAAAGCGCCATCCTTGGGGAATTGGACAACGGCCTAGCTGTTGCGCAGCATTTTGTGCACGAGAACCGTATTCGCCAAGCCGCAAGTTCGCTCGGTGCGGCCCAATATTGCATTGATGAAGCGGTGAAGTACGCACGTGCGCGTAAGCCATTTGGCAAACCACTTGCGGTAAATCAGGCCATTCAGTTCCCCTTGGTCGAACTGCAAACCGACGCGGAGATGCTGCGCCTTTTGATTTACAAAACGGCCGCTGAGATGGACAGCATGACCAAGCCTGAAGTCGCAGTGCGGTTATCGGACAAAGTCAGCATGTGTAATTACAAGGCGAACCGGTTGGTGTGCAACGCCGCGGACTTCGCGATGCAGGTGCATGGCGGCATCGGTTATTCACGCCATAAACCGTTCGAGCATATCTACCGACACCATCGGCGCTACCGCATTACCGAAGGTGCAGAGGAGATACAGATGCGCAAAGTGGCGGGGCATTTATTCGGATTTATGGGGTGATGGTAATGCAGCAGGCAACGGACTTTTTGGAAGAGAGCAGAGCATTGGCAGGGCTTCTTGCTGCACTGAGCGATTCTGATTTCGAAATGCAAACGCAGTTCAAAGGATGGACGATCAACAACATCATCCGGCATTTGCATGTCTGGAATATTGCGGTGGATCTGTCGTTGCAGGATGAGGCTGCATTTGGTGCATTTGTGACCGCGATGATGGAGGGAGTCCGGGGCGGAAAACTTCCTGCTTTTGAGGCGTCCTATTTGGATGGACTTTCTGGACAGGCTTTGCTGCAGGCATGGCTGGAACGGACTGAGGCCGTTGCTGCGGCTTTTGCCGAGGCCGATCCGAAACTGCGGCTGAAATGGGTCGGGCCGGATATGAGCGCGCTAAGCTCCATAACCGCACGTCTCATGGAAACATGGGCGCATGCACAGGCGGTTTATGATGTTTTGGGTGTCACGCGTCAGGATACAGACCGGATCGGCAATATCGTCCGGTTGGGCGTCAATACATGGGGCTTTACATGGAAAAACCGGCGCCAAGACCCGCCGGGGCCAATGCCGCAGATCCGTCTGACTGCGCCGTCAGGAGCGATATGGGAATATGGTGAGGCGTCGGACAGTGGTATGATTACGGGCAGCGCAACCGAATTTTGTCAGGTTGTGACCCAATGCCGCAACATTGCCGATACGTCGCTTGCAGTCACCGGAGAAGTCGCACATCAGTGGATGGCAGTTGCACAATGTTTTGCCGGGCCACCGCAAGATCCGCCGCCAGCGGGGTCGCGTTGCATGGCCAATAGGGGAGTTTAATCGAATGAAGATGTTTGCTGTTGTTTCATTGAGTGCCGTATTGTTGGCGAGCGCGCCCTTGGCGGCCCAGGCGCTAGAACAAGTCACAGTCGTCCATGCCGGGCAATTGCTCGACAAGCCTGGAACGCCGCCGCGCGGTCCATCCACTGTCATCATTCGCAATGGCAAGGTGGCCGAGATTTTGGCCGGACATCAGGCCGGACCAGCTGGCGCAAAGTTGATCGATTTGAAGGACAAGTTTGTGCTTCCCGGTTTGATTGATAGCCATGTGCATCTCGGTAGCGATGCGGGCGGCAATGCCGCGTTGATTGAGGCTGTGACCGACAGTCCTGCCCGCGCTGCATACCGCACCGCCGAAAACGCAAAGAAAACGCTGATGGCGGGTTTTACCACCGTGCGCAATTTGGGCGATAGAAGTGGCGCGACTTTGGCTCTTCGCGATGCCGTTGCGGCCGGCGAACTGCCGGGGCCGCGGATCATCGATGCCGGGCGCTCTATTTCCACCACGAGCGGACATATGGATGCCACGCTGTCGGTTTCGGAAGATCTGCATAACAGTATCGACCAAGACAATTTGTGCGATGGCGTTGAAAGTTGTCGTCAGGCTGTGCGTAAGCAAATTCGGCGCGGCGTAGATGTCATCAAAATTGCGACAACAGGCGGCGTAAACAGCCGCATTGGCTCGGGTCTTGGCCGGCAAGTGTTTGACGATGAAGTTAAGGCATTGGTCGATACCGCTCATTTGTATGGCAAGAAAGTTGCCGTGCACGCCCACGGTGATGATGGCGTTAATGCAGCGCTTGCCGTTGGCGCCGACTCTATCGAACATGGGACGATGCTGACCGATACAAGCATTAAATTGTTCAAAACAGCGGGCGCATATTATGTCCCGACGCTCTCAACCGTGAATGGTTACCTTGAACGGCTTGCCGCGAACCCCAATGCCTATCCACCAGACGTGTTGGCAAAGGTCAAATGGCGCATTGGCGTTACGGGCAAAAGTCTTGAAAAGGCCTATCCGGCTGGCGTGAAAATTGCGTTCGGGACAGATGCTGGTGTCTCAAAACATGGAAAGAACGCGGACGAGTTCGAGCTGATGGTAAAGCATGGCATGCCCGCGAGCGCGGCCATTCAGGCTGCGACGATGAACGCGGCAACCCTGTTAGGCGTGGAGAAGGAAGTGGGCAGCCTTGAGCCCGGCAAAGCTGCCGATCTTATTGCCGTTGCAGGTAATCCCACATCAGACGTCACCGTTTTGAAAGCGGTGAAGTTCGTGATGAAGGATGGCCGGGTATTTAAGGACGAATGATAATCCCGATTGCGGGATCTGCTTTGCCCTGAAATGTGTCGGTGAACGCGGGAATAGCATTGGTTATTCCAGTGCGTTCATCGATTTCCACGACACCGTCCACGGCGCCAAGGAAGCTCTTCCAGCTTGTGGCAACCGCTTCGCCAAAGCCTTTCGGACCAAGTTCCTGAATGGTGGCGACAGCGTGGTCGGGTGCGAAGAAAAGAATGGGCTTGGGGCCTGGCATTGCATCGCCATTGCCGCCCGGGCTGTTCGCGCCGCGTGCATCGACATGCGTCGCACCGACGAGGCAGCTATATTTCAGATGCTCGCCAAGCGCGTCATGAATGCCACGCAGCAATCCGCTGTTACCGGCAAAATCAACGGCTACGGAGGCAGCAGCGGGCAAATTGCCAACGTCATCATAAGCGATGACTTCGTCATAGAGACCCGAATTGGCGACGAAGTCGACATTGCCTTTTGATGTCAGGCCAATCCGCTTGATATGGGGCGACAAGTCCTTCGCAACGCTCGCGAGGCTCATGGATGTTTTCGACGACGCGCTGGTCATGACCAAATTCTGCGCGCCGAACCAATCTTCGCGGCGGAACATGGCTTCAATGAGGAAGCCCGTTTTGAACAGTGGCCCAAATAGCATGCGCTCCGCCTCTTTGGCCGCATCATGCTCGGGGTCCGCGTTGATACGGCTATACTGGTTATAGATTGGGCTCATGGGCTGCCGATGGGCTGCTGTGTCCGTAAAGCCGCTGGCGCTCACTTTTCCGGGCAAGACGTCCAAATGCGTGCCCATGGGAAGATAGCCGTACACGCGCTCACCAACAGCGATTTCGGGGTGGCGGGATTCTGTGACCACCGCGTGCCCCCACATGGGAACGACGCCCCACGCGCCTTCAGCCGGAAAGAAGTTCCAATATCCGAACATATCGCCAATGACGGCATAAGTGATGTTGTTTGCGGTTACCGAGAAGCTCTCGATTTTCAGCCGGAGTGCGCCATCCGCCAATGTGGGCAGGTCGGCATCATGGACCATATTTTCCGAAAGCTTCGCTTTGTTTACCCATATTGTCTGCGCCATTACCGTTTCTCCAACACATCAATGTGATTCATGCTTTGACAATCACATTTCAGTGTGAAAATAGCGAATCATGTTTCGCTATTCTGCGAATGTTGGAGGTCATATGTCCACCCAGTTAATTGAAAAGCTTCGTAATCTCGTCAACGAAGGCGGCTTGTCCCGTTCGGGGCTGGCGCGCGCCGCGGGGCTTCATGCCAACACCTTGCGTGATCTGGATGATGCAGGCTGGAATCCAACGGCGGAAACGCTGCGCAAACTAGAAAGCTATCTATTTTCGAACGATGACACGCCTGCGCTCGTTCCGATTGAAGAAATCATCGAAGAAGCCCGCAATGGCCGCATGTATATCCTCGTTGATGATGAAGACCGCGAAAATGAAGGCGACCTTATCATTCCAGCGCAAATGGCAACGCCGGACGCGATCAACTTCATGGCGACCCATGGCCGTGGCCTGATCTGCCTTTCGATGACAAAGCTGCGCTGCGAGCAGCTTGGCCTGACGCCCATGGCGCGCGAGAACCGCGAAAGCATGCAGACAGCCTTTACAGTGTCCATAGAAGCGCGTGAGGGCGTCACAACCGGCATTAGCGCCGCTGACCGCGCGCGCACGATTTCGGTGGCTGTGGATGCCTCCATGGGGCCGGATGACATTGTTTCCCCCGGCCATGTATTCCCATTGACCGCGCGCGATGGCGGCGTTCTTGTGCGGGCAGGGCATACCGAGGCGGCCGTCGATATCAGCCGTCTTGCCGGTCTCAACCCGTCGGGCGTGATCTGTGAGATCATGAAAGACGATGGCACCATGGCGCGGATGGATGACCTTGTCGCGTTTGCGCGCATGCACAATTTGAAAATGGGCACGATCCGCGATCTGATCGCCTATCGCCGCAAGCATGACCATCTGGTCGAAAAGCGCGCGGAAATGAAGTTTCAAAGCAAGTGGGGCGGCGAATGGACCGCCATGACCTTTTACAACAAAGCCACGGGCGACGAGACAATGGCGCTGGTGAAAGGGCGTATCGATCCCGAAAAACCGACGCTTGTCCGTATGCACACCATGTCGATGTTTGTGGACGTGTTCGGCGAAGAAAACGAGCGTTCCGGGCTTCTTTCGCGCTCGATGGAGGCCATTGCGGCTGAAGGCGCTGGCGTTATCGTCGTGATCAACAAACCGATGAAGGGTATGGTTTCGCGTTTCATGCAGCTTCGCGCCGAAGGCAAGCAGGCTGGCGCGCCCGAAATCGAAGAGTTGCGGGATTATGGCGGTGGTGCACAAATCCTGACCGAGCTGGGTGTGCACGACATGATATTGCTGACCAACACCCATCACACACTGGTTGGCCTTGAAGGCTATGGCCTTTCGATTGTAGGCGAGCGCGCGATCCCCGGCACCGGAGGCGAGTAATCGCGTGTCGGTCAGCGCCGGCCTTGCTCTGGCAGGGGTGTCCGCCTTTACAGCGGCCATGTCGCACGCTTATTTAAAGGCCGGTGAGGATAAGCTGGCGGTGCGTGTCTGGTCATCGTTGCTGTGTGCAGCCTTGGCCTTGCCCGTGGCGCTATGGGCTGGAAATTTGTCGCCTAATCTATGGCTTTTACTCGCGGGCTTTGCGCTGCTGAGTTTCATCAACCAGCTTACGATGGTTGTGTCATACGAAATCAGCGATTTCTCCCATGCTTATCCGGTCGCGCGCGGGGTGGTGCCGCTCGCAATGGCGATTTTGGGGGTTTTCTATCTCGGCGACACGCTGACCACCCTCGCAATTTTTGGTATTTTCTCGATAACATTGGGAATACTGGCGCTCGCACTTGGCCGGGGCATGAGCCGCCGCGGGTGGGGCGCGGCAGCGTTCACTGGGCTTACGACAATCATTTATAGTTTAGTCGCGGCGCAGGGCATGCGCGAAGCGGACAACATCATTGCTTTTCTGGCATGGCTATTTGTTACGGACGGCGTTTTGCTGCCAATTTATCTGGCGTTGCGATTTCGGCGGGACGCCGTGCCCCGTTTGCGGTCGGCATGGACAATCGGGTGGCAATCCGGTTTGCTGACGTTGATTTCTTTTGCGACTTGGTCGTTCGCTGTCCGGCTCGCTCCGGTTGGCCTGGTGTCCGCCATTCGCGAATCCAGCGTGTTAATTGCGCTTGTCTTGGCGTCGCTGATGCTAAAAGAGCGTTTGGATCAATGGCGCATCGCCGCGGGATTACTGATAGTATCCGGTGCCGCCGCAATCATTTTGGGAGCAGGATAATAATGGCAAAGTTTTTAATAGTTGAAGCGCGTTTCTACGACCATTTGAATGATATGCTGGTTGCTGGCGCGAAAGCTGCGTTGAAAGCCAAGGGGCATGAGGTTGAAGTCATCACCGTTCCCGGTGCGCTGGAAATTCCCGGCACGATTGCCATGGCCGCCGAAGCGCAGCAATATGATGGCTTTGTTGCCATCGGCGTGGTCATTCGCGGCGAAACCTATCATTTTGAAATCGTTGCTGGTGAAAGCGCACGCGGCATCATGGCGTTGACGATGGACGGCATTGCAATCGGAAACGGCATTTTGACCGTCGAGAATGAAGAACAAGCCATTGTCCGCGCTGATCCCAAGCAGAAAGACAAGGGCGGCGAGGCGGCTATTGCGGCGATGAAGCTGCTGGAATTACAGAACCGTTTCGCGTAAATAGGTTACGTATTCCAATGCGGACTGGCCGCGCTATAGATGCGTCATGAGCAGCAATCCTATAGCGCCGCCGAGCGGCTTCCTCGCGACCTTTGAACGGTTGGGCAATAAACTGCCCGACCCAATTATGATTTTCGTTTGGTTGATCCTGTTTCTGATGGGACTGTCAGCGCTTGGCGCGTGGTTGGGTTGGACCGCATCCTTGCCCTATTCCGGGACGGAAGCGCCGCAATGGGGCGAGTTGAAGGACGGCGTGCTGACTTATCGCGCGACGAGCCTGTTCAACGAAGAAAATATCGCACGGCTGTTAACCGAAATGCCCAAGACGATGGCAAGCTTTGCGCCGTTGGGATTGGTACTGACGATTGTACTGGGCGCGTCAGTAGCCGAAAAATCGGGCTTATTTTCGGCGCTTATTCGCGGATCGCTGCGTAATGCGCCGCGCGTGTTGATGACGCCTTTGGTTGCTCTCATTGGCATGGTATCACACCACGCGTCCGATGCTGCCTATGTGGTGTTCATCCCACTTGCGGCGATTTTATATGCCGCTGTCGGCCGTCATCCGCTTGTCGGTCTCGCCGCTGCATTTGCTGCCGTTTCGGGGGGGTATGCGGGCAACATCACGCCCGGACAGATTGACGTGCTGCTTTTCAGTTTTACGCAGGAGGCTGCCCGTATTGTCGAGCCCGGTTGGACGATGAACCCCGTTGGTAACTGGTGGTTCATATTGTCCATCGTGTTTCTGTTCACGCCGACTATCTGGTTCGTGACCGACCGCATCATTGAACCGAGGTTGGGCACGTGGGGCAAAGAACCTGATGCCGAAATTCAAGCCGAACTCGCCAAGTCAGAAATAACGGCACAAGAAAGAAGAGGGCTCCGTAACGTCGGGCTCGCTGCGATCGTTATCATTGGCCTGTTCGCGGCGCTGACACTGCTTCCCGGATATTCGCCGCTATTGGACGAAACCAAAGAGGGCACGGCGCAGATGCAGCCTTTTTATTCTGCATTGGTCGCCGGTTTCTTCTTCCTGTTCGTTGGCACCGGTATGGCATTTGGCCTTGGTGGGGGGACCGTAAAAAGCAGTAGTGACGCGCTTGGCATGATGCAGGATGGGATCCGTTCGATGGCGCCCTATATCGTCTTTGTCTTTTTTGCGGCGCATTTTGTGGCGATGTTCAACTGGTCGCGTCTTGGACCAATCATCGCAATTGACGGTGCCTTTGTTCTGCGCGAAATGGGTTTAAGCGCGCCATTCCTGTTGGTCAGCGTGCTGTTGCTGTCATCGATACTCGATCTGTTTATTGGTTCGGCCAGCGCCAAGTGGAGCGCGCTTGCGCCCGTCGTGGTGCCGATGTTTATGCTGCTTGGGATCAGCCCCGAAATGACCACGGCGGCATATCGCATGGGTGATAGCTATACCAATATCATGACCCCGTTGATGAGCTATTTTCCGCTCATCCTCGCTTTCGCGCGCCGCTGGGATAAGGATTTTGGTGTGGGGTCGCTGTTGGCTTTAATGCTCCCTTATGCACTATGTTTTATGGTGGCAGGTATCACCATGACGATGGCTTGGGTGGCGCTTGATTTGCCCTTAGGGCCGGGCGCGCAAGTGCACTATACGCCAAGCATTGGAGTATTGAAATGAGCGGACCCGTGCTGACATCAAACGTCAATAGCGACAGCGAACAGTTTCGTGCCAACGCAGCGAAAAATGAAGCGCTGCGCGATGAACTATGGGCAAAAGTTGCCGAGGCTGCGCTGGGCGGCAATGAGAAGTCGCGCGAGCGGCATACGTCGCGCGGCAAATTGCTTCCGCGCGAGCGCGTCGAGCGGTTGCTCGATCCGGGTTCGCCATTTTTGGAAATCGGCCAGCTTGCGGCCAATGACCTTTACGATGGCGAGATTCCCGGCGCCGGTTTGATTTGCGGGATCGGTCGGGTCTCCGGGCGCCAGTGTATGATTGTGTGCAATGACGCGACCGTGAAGGGTGGCACCTACTACCCCATGACCGTCAAAAAGCATTTGCGCGCACAGGAAATTGCCGAGGCTAATCACCTGCCGTGCATCTATCTGGTCGACAGCGGCGGTGCGAACCTGCCGCATCAGGACGAGGTTTTCCCCGACCGCGAGCATTTCGGGCGTATCTTCTTCAATCAAGCGAATATGAGCGCCAAGGGCATTCCGCAAATCGCCTGCGTCATGGGCAGTTGCACCGCGGGTGGCGCCTATGTGCCGGCGATGTCGGACGAGAGCGTCATTGTTCGCAATCAAGGTACGATCTTCTTGGCCGGTCCGCCCTTGGTGAAGGCAGCGACGGGCGAGGAAATCAGCGCCGAAGATTTGGGCGGCGGCGATTTGCATGGCCGCAAATCGGGCGTCGTCGATCATGTCGCGGAGAATGACGAACATGCGCTGACCATCGTGCGCGATATTATCAGCCACTTAGGGCCGACCCACAAACCCGACATTGATTTAAAGGGGCCACGTCTCCCCAAATACGACACCGACGAACTGTATGGCGTCATCCCCGATGACGTCCGCGCGCCTTATGATGTGCATGAAGTCATCGCGCGCCTGGTCGATGGCAGCGAATTTCATGAGTTTAAGGCGCTGTATGGCACGACGTTGGTTTGCGGCTTTGCGCATATCTGGGGCATGCCCGTGGCGATCCTCGCGAACAACGGCGTGCTGTTTTCGGAAAGCGCGGTCAAAGGCGCACATTTCATTGAGCTTGCTTGCCAGCGACGGATCCCGTTGCTGTTCTTGCAGAATATCAGCGGCTTCATGGTCGGCGGCAAATATGAGGCGGAGGGCATCGCCAAGCATGGCGCGAAGCTCGTCACCGCCGTCGCCACCGCGAGCGTGCCGAAGATCACCGTCTTGATCGGCGGTAGCTTTGGCGCGGGCAATTACGGCATGTGCGGACGGGCTTATAGCCCACGTTTCCTGTTCACTTGGCCCAATGCGCGGATTTCCGTAATGGGCGGCGAGCAGGCGGCGAGCGTGCTGGCGACCGTCCACCGCGACGCTGCGACATGGACGCCAGACGAAGCCGAAGCGTTCAAGACGCCAATCCGCCAAAAATATGAAGATGAGGGCAACCCCTATTACGCGACATCGCGCCTGTGGGATGACGGGATTATCGACCCGGCGCAGACACGCGATGTGCTGGGGCTGGCCTTCGCCGCTGCGCTCAACGCACCCGTTGAGGAGGCGCCCCGCTTCGGGGTGTTCCGGATGTGAGTCAGATGATCAAATCCCTCCTCATTGCCAATCGCGGCGAAATTGCTTGTCGGATTATCCGCACCGCGCGGGATATGGGTATTCGCACCGTTGCGGTTTATTCAGATGCTGATGCCAAGGCGATGCATGTGCAGGAAGCCGACGCGGCGGTGCATATCGGGGCGTCTGCAGCGCGTGAGAGCTATTTGGTGGGCGCAAAGATCATCGCCGCGGCCAAGGCCAGCGGAGCGGACGCAATCCATCCGGGCTATGGCTTTCTCTCCGAAAATGCGGAATTCGCGCAAGCCGTAATCGACGCCGGCCTCATCTGGGTCGGGCCGGCACCGGCCAGCATCACCGCGATGGGGCTGAAAGATGCGGCCAAGAAATTGATGGCGGAGGCGGGCGTTCCCGTCACCCCCGGATATATGGGTGAAAATCAAGACCCGGCTTTCCTTGGGCAGCAAGCCGCCGAAATCGGTTATCCCGTGCTGATCAAGGCGGTCGCGGGTGGCGGCGGCAAGGGGATGCGCAAGGTCGATGGCGCGGCTGACTTTGCCGATGCGCTCGCCTCTTGCCAGCGTGAGGCTACCGCTTCTTTCGGCAACGCCCATGTCCTGATCGAAAAATATATACAGCGCCCGCGCCATATCGAGGTGCAGGTGTTTGGCGACACGCACGGCAATATTGTCCATCTGTTCGAGCGCGATTGCTCGCTGCAACGCCGCCACCAGAAGGTGATCGAGGAAGCCCCCGCGCCGGGCATGGACGAAGCAACGCGCGAACAGCTTTGTGCGGCGGCGGTGAAGGCGGCCAAGGCGGTCGACTATGTCGGTGCAGGTACAATCGAGTTCATCGCCGACGCCTCCGAAGGCCTGCGCGCCGACCGCATCTGGTTCATGGAAATGAATACGCGGTTACAGGTGGAACACCCCGTGACCGAGGAAATCACTGGTGTCGATCTCGTCGAATGGCAACTGCGCGTGGCGAGCGGTGAAGCGTTGCCGAAGCGGCAGGATGAGTTGCGCATCAACGGCTGGGCAATGGAAGCGCGGCTCTATGCTGAAAATCCGGCAACTGGCTTTTTGCCGTCCATCGGCTCGCTCGACCATCTGGCATTCCCGGACGAGCTGCGTATCGACACTGGTATTGAGCAGGGCGGAGAGGTCTCACCGTTCTACGATCCGATGATCGCCAAGCTGATTGCACGCGGAGATACACGCGACGAAGCGATCGCGGCGTTGCGTGACGGCATCGATGGAACCGAAGTCTGGCCGGTAAAGACCAATGCAGGATTTCTGGGTCGCTTGTTGGACTTGCCTGAATTTGGGGAAGGCGACGTCGACACAGGTCTTATCGCGCGCGAAGTCGATTTCTTAGTCCTTCCGCCTGCACCCGAAAGCGAAGAGCTCGCGGAGGTAGCAGCTTTGCTGTGCGCAAGTTCGGGCGAAGGGCCAATTAGCGCAGCGCTTGGGTTCCGGCTCAACGCTGGACCACGTGCCGAGGCGCGGTTGCTGGACGACAGCGGCCAAACGCATATTGTGTCGTTTGACGAGATTGAGGCCGATGCGCCAACGGCTGATGTGCTTGCCTTTGCTGACGGTTTCGCGCGCCGCTATGTTTTAGCCGAACCGCGCGGGTCGGGGGTCAATGCGGTTGGTGATGGCGCTATCCTCTCCCCCATGCCGGGGCGGATCATCGCAGTCGATGTCACGGCAGGGCAGGCCGTCACCAAGGGGCAGAAACTCCTAACGCTCGAAGCGATGAAGATGGAGCACAGCCTCACCGCCCCGTTCGACGGCGTTGTGGCCGAGCTAAACGCAGAGGCCGGCGCGCAGGTGCAGGTCGAGGCCTTGTTGGTGCGGATTGAGGCGGTAGACGACAAATAATTGATAGCCGCGCGTCACCCTGAACTTGTTTCAGGGTCTTACTGTCGGGCGGCAAAAAGTAAGATGCTGAAACAAGTTCAGCATGACGTTTCGGGAGTGAGCAGTGGCAGGCAAATATTTCAACCAATGGCAAATCGGCTACACTATCGTCCATGAAATCCGGCGCACGGTGACCGAGACTGATAATCTGCTGTTCTCGGTCATGACCCATAACCCGCAGCCGCTGCACATTGATGCAGAGGCAGCAAAGGCGAGCGAGTTCGGACAAATCCTCGTCAACGGCACCTTCACCTTTGCCCTTATGGTGGGGCTGTCTGTGGGTGACACGACCCTCGGCACGCTGGTCGCGAACCTTGGCTATGACAAGCTGATCATGCCTAAACCGGTGTTTATCGGTGATACGCTTCGCGCCGAAACCGAGGTGATTGGGCTAAAGGAAAGCAAGTCGCGCCCTGATGCTGGCGTTGTGACCTTCCTGCACCGCTGCCTCAATCAGCGCGACGAAGTGGTATGCAGTTGCGAGCGCGCAGCGTTGCTAAAGAAAGCGCCGACTGATATCTAGACCGCAGTGCTGAGCCTGTCGAAGCACGCCCCGCCGATAAGCGCCCTTCGACAGGCTCAGGGCTACGGTGAAGTTGAAAGGCGTCGCCTCCATGAAAATGCGTTCACTCCTCTTCGTCCCGGGCGACCGGCCTGATCGTTTCGCCAAGGCATCCGCCAGCGGTGCCGATGCGATTATCATCGACTTGGAAGACTCCGTCGCAGTGGATCGCAAGGTTGCTGCACGTGAAGCGACTGCGGAGTTTTTGTCAGGTGACCGGCCCGTGCCGGTGTTTGTCCGCGTAAATCCGCAGGATAGCCATTTGACCCATGACGATCTGGCGTCGGTTTTACCCTATATGCCGGATGGCATTGTCTTGCCCAAGGCGGAGGGTGCACGTTCGGTCCATTGGCTCCGCGCAGAAGCCTCAGCGGTGGCGGACAGCCAGGATGGCGAAGCCCCGCCGATCTTGCCGATTGCGACCGAAACCCCCGGCGCGGTATTTGATCTGGGCACTTTGCGCGAAGTTTCGCATTATCTGGCAGGTGTGAGCTGGGGGGCAGAGGATTTGCCCGCGGCGGTCGGCGCAGCGACGGCGCGCGAAGACGATGGCCGCTACACCGCGCCTTATGAGCTAGCGCGCAGCCTGACCCTGTTTGCGGCCCATGCGGCGGGCGTTGGGGCAATTGATACGGTCTTTCCGAATATCAGCGATGAGGCTGGATTGACGGCCTATGTTGCGCGCGCGGCGCGGGATGGCTTTACCGGGATGCTGGCCATTCATCCATCGCAAGTCGCGTCGATTAACGCCGGCTTCACACCATCGCCCGCGCAGATTGCGCATGCCCAATCGATCGTTGATGCCTTTGCAGCCAACCCCGGCGCGGGTGTTTTACAAATTGGCGGAAAAATGATCGACGCGCCGCATTTGAAGGCGGCGCTGTCGATCTTAGCGCGCGTTTAGGCGGCTAGCTTCCGCAGCACATAGTGCAGGATGCCACCGTTCATGAAATATTCGACTTCGTTCGCGGTGTCGATGCGGCACAGCGTGTCGAAATTGAACGTGCTGCCGTCCTTGCGGGTAACCATGACGGAGACCGTCTGGCGCGGCTGAAGCTTTCCGACGCTGGTGATCGTGAAGCTGTCATCTGCGTTCAGGCCCAAGCTGGTGCGGCTTTCGCCGTCTATGAACTGCAATGGCAAAACGCCCATGCCGACCAGGTTCGAACGGTGGATGCGTTCGAAGCTTTCGACGATGACTGCGCGGACGCCGAGGAGGTTCGTGCCCTTCGCGGCCCAATCGCGTGACGAACCGGTGCCATATTCCTTGCCGGCGATGACCACCAGTGGCGTGCCGTCGGCTTTATGCTTCATGGCAGCGTCGTAGATGGGCATGACTTCGCCATTGTAGCTGCTCATGCCGCCTTCGATGCCGGGGACCATTTCGTTCTTGATGCGGATGTTGGCGAAGGTGCCGCGCATCATGACTTCGTGGTGGCCGCGGCGGGCGCCGTAGCTGTTGAAGTCAGCTTTGCTAACCTGATGTTCCATAAGGAATTTTCCGGCCGGGCTGTCCGCTTTGATCGATCCGGCGGGTGAGATGTGGTCGGTGGTGATGGAATCGCCCAGGATCGCCAGCGGCTTTGCCTCGATGATATCCATCACCGGCGCCGGCGTCATGCTCATCCCTTCAAAATAGGGCGGATTAGCGACATAAGTCGATCCGGCGCGCCATGTGTAGGTGTCCGAACCTTCGACCTGAATCTTCTGCCAATGCGCATCGCCTTCATAGACGGTCGCATAACGCGCGGTGAACATCGAACGGTCGATGTTTGCGGTCATGACATCATGCACTTCCTGATTGGTGGGCCAGATATCGCGCAAGAACACGTCCGAACCGTCGGTCGCCTGACCAATGGGCGTGGTGGTGAAGTCTTCGGTCACGGTGCCCTTCAGCGCGTAGGCAACCACCAAGGGCGGTGATGCGAGGAAGTTCGCGCGTACATCGGGCGACACGCGGCCTTCAAAGTTGCGGTTGCCCGAAATGACCGAGGCGGCAACAATGTCATGGCCGTTAATCGCGGCGGAAATGGGCTCTGCCAACGGGCCGGAGTTGCCGATGCAGGTCGTGCAGCCATAGCCGACAAGGTTGAAGCCAACCGCGTCCAGATCCGCGGTCAAGCCCGCACGGTCAAGATAATCGGTCACGACTTGGCTACCGGGGGCAAGCGATGTCTTCACCCATGGCTTGGGCTTCAGACCAAAGGCATTCGCTTTGCGCGCAACCAATCCGGCGGCCACCAGCACGCTTGGGTTCGATGTGTTGGTGCACGACGTAATCGCCGCAATCACCACGTCACCGTCGCCAATATCGTGCGCCTTGCCCTCAACCGCGACGCGCTTTGCGCTGTCATGCTTGTAGACGTTGATGAGATCGTCGTTGAACACATTGTCGACTTGCGTGAGGACAACCTTGTCCTGCGGACGCTTTGGTCCGGCAAGCGATGGCACAACGCTGCCCATGTCGAGTTCAAGCGTGTCGGTGAAAATGGGGTCCGCCATGTCGGCATAGGCCCAAAGGCCCTGCTCCTTGGCATACGCCTCAACCAACGCAATCTGGTCTTCGGCACGGCCGGTCAGACGCAGATAATCGAGCGTCTTTTCATCAATGCCAAAGAAGCCACAGGTCGCGCCATATTCGGGCGCCATGTTGGCGAGCGTCGCACGGTCGGCAAGCGACAAGGACGCAAGGCCGGGGCCATAATATTCGACAAAGCGGCCAACCACGCCCTTGGCACGCAGCATTTGGGTGGCGGTGAGCACAAGGTCGGTCGCGGTCACGCCCTCGGCCAACGCGCCGGTCAGTTTGAAGCCAACAACTTCAGGGATCAACATCGAAACCGGCTGGCCAAGCATCGCGGCCTCCGCCTCAATCCCGCCAACGCCCCAACCCAGCACGCCAAGGCCGTTGATCATGGTCGTGTGGCTGTCGGTGCCAACGCAGGTGTCGGGATAAGCGATGGTCGTGCCATCTTCGGCTGCGCTGGTCCAAACGGCCTGCGCGATATGTTCAAGGTTCACCTGATGGCAAATGCCGGTTCCAGGAGGGACGGCCTTAAAGTTATTCAGCGACTTTGAACCCCATTTCAGGAAGTCATAACGTTCTGCATTGCGCTGATATTCGATTTCCACATTCTGCTCGGCTGCCTTTGGGTGGCCGAATTCGTCAACCATGACGCTGTGGTCGATGACCAAATGCACAGGGACGAGCGGGTTGATCTTCGAAGGGTCCGCCTTCAACGCGGTCATCGCATCGCGCATTGCGGCCAAGTCAACCACGCAAGGCACGCCGGTGAAATCTTGCAGCAAAACGCGGGCAGGGCGATATTGAATTTCGCGGGTCGATTTGGCGTCTTTCTGCCAATCGATCAATGCCTGCACGTCCTGCACCGAAACGGTGAAGCCGCCATCTTCAAAACGCAGCAGGTTTTCGAGCAATACCTTCATCGAAAACGGCAGGCGGGACACATCACCCAATTTTTCCGATACTTTTTTGATCGAAAAATAATCCACCGTCTTGCCGCCAGCGGTCAAGGTGGAACGGGTTTGCAGGCTGTCTAATCCGATTGCGGTCATGTTGGTACTACCCCTTCAAAATTAAGGCTTTTGGCCGGATGGGGAAGACGACACGGTAGGCGCTTGCTGCAACCCATGAAACGCGCGTCAAACCAGCGTAAAAGCGGGAGATTCGTTTGCTGGCCGCGCCTTAGCGCGGATGGGGTGGGGGTGCAAGGTGGCGACGGGGAAAATTGCCGGTGGGTGGCGGGGGTATTTTGGCGCGGGGAGGCGTGAAGGCACGAAGCTGGGACTGAGCTGCTAGGTACTATCCGTATCGTTCACCGTCACCCTGAACTTGTTTCAGGGTCTTACTATCTTATCGCCGCCAGCAGAAGACATGGAGCCCCTGCGTTGAATTTTGTCACAAATATTGACAAAGTGAGTGTTCGCTTCATCATAATAATCGGCGGCAGCACATTGTGCCTGTCCTAACACGTGGGGGAAGCTTCGATGGAACTATTTCAAGTAGATATCTCTGGATTTCGGAAATTCAAGGAAAAGACGGTTCTCAAAACGCGAGGCAAAGTCCTTGCAATTTTAGGAGCCAACGAAGCGGGCAAATCGTCTCTGTTAAAGGCGCTTACAAGGCTAAACGACGAAAATCCGTTTCAGCCGCACGAAGTTTCTAGAGGATCGGACATCAGTAACGTGAGTTTGAAGGCTCATTATTTACTGTCGGATGACGACCGAGAGCATGCAAACATTCCTTATGCGCGCTGGTACATGATTACCAAATACCCCACCGGCGAACGGAAATGGTGGATTGAACCTCGACCGGAAGACAGAGACTATAGGCATCGCCAGAAACTTAGCAAAGACGCTTCCACTATCGCGTCAAAACCGAAAATGGCGGCCTTCCTCGGAGAAGCGGACGAAAACCATGTTTCCGAGACAATTCGGTTTTGTAGCTTGATCAGTCAGCTTAACGAGGACCTTTCCGACTCTGACAAGGCAACGTTGTCAGATCTAGCAGAGCGATGGAAATCGATCTTGGACCGAGATTCGCCATCGTACCTCAGTGCTTTCAGCAACGCCTTGGATGCCGCGGTAAAAGCTGAGAATGTGGAAAGTGCTCGGTTGATTGCGGGCCGAAAGCTATGGAAACGGCTACCGGATTATCTTATTTTTGGGGACGAAGACCGAAATCTCAAGTCTTCTTACGCGTGGGCAGAAATTGCGGAGCAAATTCCGGACGCACTGGAAAATCTCGCAATGATTGCTGAGCTAGACCTTCCGCTTCTGACTCGGAAGATGACTGCAAACGTGACTGACCCTGAAAATGACACTATGCTTGATAAAGCAAACGCCGCACTAAAGAGAAATTTTCAGAATTCGTGGAAGCAGTCTTCTGTCTCAGTTGTGCTTTCGAAAAGCGATCAATACCTCCTGATTCAAGTGCATAACAACCAAGGAGAGCGAACTGATTTTGATCAAAGAAGCGATGGCTTACGTCAATTTGTAGCGCTTCGGTGCTTTACCGCAGCTCGTGAAAGCAACAATTTCGTTTTATTGATCGACGAGGCAGAGCAGCATTTGCATTATGATGCTCAGGCGGATCTCATTCAAATGTTCGGTACGCAAGATATTGCAACCAAAGTTATCTACACTACCCATTCTGTCGGTTGCCTTCCCGAAGATTTGGGTAACGGTGTGCGTCTCGTAGAACCAACTGCCAAAGGAAGCGACTGGAGCAAAATAGAGAACAAGTTTTGGTCTCACCGCAACGACAACGAGGCCGCCTTTTCGCCAATTCTCATGGGAATGGGCGCCAGTACTATGGCATTCTTCCCGACACGTTCGGCTGTGTTGACCGAAGGTCCATCGGACACAATTCTTCTACCAACGATGTTTCGCGAAGTGCTCGGCCAAGACAGCCTTGGAGTTCAATTCGTGCATGGGCTATCCGAAGACGGACGAATGCAATTGCCACTCCTAAACTCGACGGGGAGAGAGGTTTGCTATCTTTTGGACAACGATGAGGGTGGCCGCACGTTGAGAGACGACCTAGTTGCTCGCAAGGTTAAGAAATCCTCGGTTTTTCAGCTGCATTGCTCGGATGGGGACTGCGAACTTGAGGACTTTTTAGCATCAGATGTACTTACGGAAGCGGTAAACGCGCTCGCTGCTAACCACCTACAGATCGCTGAGCTCATGGCGAGTGAGGCTCTGCCAAAAATTGGAAAGTGGGACTACATCAAGCGGGCTTGTGTCGACGCAGGAGTAAAAGCGCTCTCTAAGCCGGACGTTGCATATGCCGTTCTCGAAATACTCGACGCCGACCCAACTCGGCACATTTTAGATCAAACGTTACGAAACTCATTCAAGAGGGTCGCAGAAAGGGTCATGTTGGCGGCGAAAAATTCTAATGATATGGTTTTGCCATGCTAATGCTTTGGTTGCCGTTTATAGCTACTTACCAAATGTCTTTCTAGTGATGTGGTAATTGGCTGAGCCAACCACGGCTAATTAGTCGTGTCCGGACATTCCGTTCTCGGGCAGCATAAGCACACAACTACTCAGTAAACCGGCAACGGAGGAAAACCCAAATCCTCCGCCAGATCGCGCCATGTCGGGTTGCTTGCGGTGACATGGTTGATCTTCCATTGGCGGTGCCAGTTTTTCAACTGCTTCTCCCGCGCGATGGCGGCTTCCATTGTCGCGAATATTTCAAACAATACGAGCCGCTGGATATTGTATTTCTTGCTATGCCCGTCGAAATATCCTTCGCGATGCTGGCTGATGCGTTTCATCAAGTCTGATGTCACGCCGATGTAGAGCGCCCGATCATTGAAGCTGCCCATGATGTAGACACAGGGCTGAAAATCGAGGCGTTTGGTCATGCCGGTTCCAAATTTTGCGCGGTGGTGCGGGGGTTTTCCAACGTTAGGAGTTTAAGAAAAATTAAGATGCTGAAACAAGTTCAGCATGACGGGGGAGATGTTGAACGGCAGTGCCTTTATCCCTGCTCGTCACCCTGAACTTGTTTCAGGGTCTTAATTCTGGAAGGTGCGTGAAAAAGTAAGACCCTGAAACAAGTTCAGGGTGACGGAGTGGGATGACTCATTCAGGATGACGGAGTGTGATGGTTCACGGCGGCGGCGGCCCGCCCCTCACCCCAAAACCCGCACCCTTTTATCCCGCGCGGTTTGGCCGTGGGTGATTTCCAACTGGCTGACGGATATCTCCAACAGTTTGGCCAAGATGGCCAGCACGGCCTTGTTCGCCTTGCCATCCTCCGGCGCGGTGCGGAGCCAGATTTTTAGGGCGCCGTTTTCAATCGCCGCCTTTTCGACCTTTGCCCCCGGCACGACGCGCAGCGATAGCTCGTTCCTGTCGGATATCAGCGCGGTGATCGCTTCCGGGGTCAATGTGAGTGCAGCCATGTTGTTGCGATAGCGCAGGAACCGCTTTCCTACAACATTCCATATAGGTTATTATATTTTATATAATGAACCAATGGAGTTTATATGGCACGCAAATCCAACGCTTCCGACCTTGTTTTAACAATATTGCCCGATTCGGCGCAGCGCATTCCGTCCGGGCCACGGGTGAACCGCAACCGGTTGATGCCCGGATTGCGCGTGCGGCATGACGGGTGGACCGAGGAGCGGACGCAGCGCTTTTTTGATGCGTTGGGCCATACCGGTTGTGTGCGTGATGCGGCGCGGGTGGCGGGGGTTTCCAATGCGGCGGCGTACCGGATGAAGCGGCGCTTTCCGTTATTCGCGCAAGCGTGGGAGGATGCGTTGGACCGGGCGGGGCAGGGGCTGTTGGCGATTGCGTATAAGCGCGCGGTGGAGGGGCGGGAGACGGTGATCATCCGCGGCGGGCAGGAATATGAACGGCGGATTACGCCGTCGGACGCGATCCTTGGCCTATTGCTCAGACGCGGCGATATGGCGGGGACGGGCGCGCTGCCGGGGGGCAAATTGCCCGATGATCTGTTAAGCTTTGACGAATGGCAACGGCACAAGCGTTTTGACGATTATGGGCGGAAGATAGAGATTGAGGACCCCGAAAAATCGAAGGATAAGTTTATCGCCAAGCTGACCGAAATCCGCAACCGGTTGAAAGAATATGGGCGGCAGGGCGTGGCATGCCCCACTTGTCATCAGCCGCTGCCCGACGGGTGGCCGAACCAGTCCATGGCGGTGCTGGTTGCGTCAGGATTGGTGGGCCCTGACGAGCTGTTTGATGATTAGTCGGCGGCATGGCATTCAGATGCAATGGCGCAAAGAATTCGGAGCCGCCTTTCGCACGCAAGCTGGTTCAGCCGCGCCCATTGGTTTGGCTGGCTTTTCCGCGCAAGCGCCGCTACAGCTGGGGCGATGAATCCCGTAATCCTTGTCATGTCCGGCGGAGCGATAGGTGCAGCACTGCGCTATGGCCTGTCGCGTGCGCTGCCTGTGAACGTCGGGGGTTGGCCATGGCCGACCTTTGCCGCGAACCTGCTTGGCGGGCTGGCCATGGGTTTGCTGGCGGCGTGGTTGGTGCGCGGCGATGGAGCCGCAGAGCCCTTGCGTCTGTTTCTGGGTGTGGGCGTGTTGGGCGGCTTTACGACGTTCAGCGCCTTCAGCCTTGAAATGGCGCAGATGGTGCAACGTGGGCAGGGCATGATGGCGGCGGCATATGCTGCGGTTTCGGTAATATTAGCATTGGGTGCGGTCTTCGCCGGAATGATGCTGGCAAGGACAATTTGGACATGAGTAAGCAAGACGAAAAAGGCATTCGGCAATTCGTCGTCGCCCCTGATGATGATGGCATTCGCCTGGACCGTTGGTTCAAACGGCATTTGCCCGATGCATCGTTCAACATCGTGTCGCGTTGGGCGCGGACGGGACAGTTGCGTGTAGACGGAAAGCGCGCGACGCCGGGCGATCGGCTGTTGGCGGGGCAAACGCTGCGCGTGCCGCCTGTCGATGCGTCGGCATCCTCCAGCGCGCGTCCGGTGCGCAAGCGCCGCGATCTGACCGAAGACGAAATGGAATTCGCGCTGAGCATGGTGATCCACAAGGATGACGCGGCGCTCGTGATCAACAAACCCGCTGGCCTCGCGACGCAGGGCGGCACCAAGACCGAGAACCATGTCGATGGCTTGCTCGACGCCTTAGGATTTGAACTCGATAACCGGCCAAAGCTGGTGCACCGTTTGGACAAGGACACGTCGGGCGCGCTTCTGCTCGCGCGCACGTCGCGGTCGGCTGGGCATTTTGCCAAGGCATTTTCCTCACGAACCGCGCGCAAGGTATATTGGGCTTTGGTCGTTGGCGTGCCTGATATCGCCGATGGTTTCATCGACTTGCCCATTGGCAAGCAGCCCGGCAGCGGCGGCGAGAAAATGCATGTCGATGAAAAGGACGGGCAGTCGGCCCGCACCCGTTATCGCATCGTCGAACGCGCCGGAAACGCCACCGCCTGGGTCGAATTGCAGCCTTATACCGGGCGCACCCACCAGTTGCGCGTGCATATGGCCGCAATTGGCCACCCTATCGTTGGCGACGGCAAATATGGCGGCAAGGACGCGTTTCTGACGGGCACGATCAGCCGCAAAATGCATTTGCACGCGCGCCGCATCCGCATCGACCATCCATCGGGGCACCAGATTGACGTGCGCGCTGACATGCCCCCGCATATGCAATCGAGTTTCGACGATTTGGGCTTCGACATCGAAATGGGCGATGCACTGGTGCTGGATGCACCCAAGTTCAGCGAAACGGCGGAAGGCAAAAAGCGCGTTGCCGCCAACATCGCCAAATCCGCGCGCAAGGAACGCAAGGGCGAACGCCGCTCGCGCGGTTCCGTGTCGGATAAGCCCAAGGACAATAAGCGCAGCCAAATGGCGGCCGGCAAGAAAATCGCCGCCAAAAAACCAGTGATCAAAAAAGTCGCCAGCAAAAAACCGGCGGGGAAGAAGGTCACGTCAAAGGGTAAGCCCTGATGCATCCCAATGCTGCATTTCGTTGGGAAGATCGCGACGCGATGCGCGCTTTGGCCAAGGATATCGGCTTTGGCATGTTATTCCTGAATACCCCCGATGGGCCGCACGTGGCGCATCTGCCATTTGTATTTCTGGACGATGATCGCATCGGTTTCCATATGGCGCGCAACAATGCGATAGCGCGCTATTTAGACGGCGCAGAGGCATTGTTCGTGATAAACGGGCCGGACGGTTATATCAGCCCCGATTATTACGGCATTCCTGACCAGGTGCCGACATGGAATTATGTGGCGATTGAGCTTGTGGGCACCGTTCGGAAAATGGACGAAGCCGCGTTGATTGCCCAATCCGATGCGCTGTCACATCATCAAGAATTGAAGCTGGCCCCCAAACCCGTTTGGACACGCGCCAAAATGGCCGACGGCATGTTTGAAAAAATGCTGCGCGGGATTTACGGTTTTGAAATGCACATCACCACGTGGCGCAGCACGTTAAAGCTTGGCCAAAACAAAGCTGACGCTGTGCGGATATCGGCAGCAGATGGGGCAGAGCACGCCGGTAACGTTGCCATCGCCAATGCTATGCGTAACCTCACCCCATGACAAAACTCGCCATTTTTGATTGCGACGGCACGCTGGTCGACAGTCAGGCAAATATTTGCATGGCGATGGAGCATGCTTTTGAAGAAGCGGGGCTGACGCCGCCGATGCGGCATGAAACGCGGCGGGTGGTCGGATTGTCTTTGGTGGAATCGATGCGGATGTTGTTGCCAGAGGCAGCCGACGATCTGCACCATGATTTGGCTGACAAATACCGTTCGGCATTTTGGACATTGCGCAGCAATGGGCTGGTCGATGAACCATTATATGACGGCATTGCCGCGCTTTTATCCTCTCTGGATGAAAGCGGCTGGATGCTGGGCGTCGCTACCGGAAAGTCCGACCGTGGGCTGACGCGTTGCCTCGACCATCATGCACTCCGGTCCTTGTTCGTCACATTGCAGACCGCGGACCGCCACCCGTCAAAGCCACATCCGTCGATGGTGTATCAAGCCTTGGCCGAAGCAGGGGCCGAGGCCGCCAATGCGGTTGTCATTGGTGATACGGTATATGACATCCACATGGGCCGCGCGGCGGGGACGCGCACTGTCGGGGTCAATTGGGGCTATCACAGCGTCGCCGACTTGCGCGAGGCAGGCGCGGATTACATCGCCGAGAGCATGGATGAGTTGAAAGTCTATCTGGAGAATTTTGCATGACGCCGAATGATGACAATGCGCGCCAAGATACGCAGGCGCAATATCGGTTTCTGGTCATCAACCTGTGCCGGATTGGCGGTGCGATCATGTTGGTGATCGGGCTTGCCGTCATCGCGCGTCAGGCATTTGGCTTGCCCATCGCTGCGGGTTATGTGCTGTTTTTGATTGGCATGTTTAGTTTCCTCCTTGTGCCGGTGTTTCTGGCGAAAAAGTGGAAGAGCAAGCCGCTGCCATGAGACGATTTTGGAAAGAGGTTACCCTAGAGCCAAGCAGTTTTGGGCATGCGGTGCGGCTGGATGGCCGGCCGATTAAAACACCCACGCACAATGTGCTGGCGCTGCCCACCCAAAAGCTGGCGGATGCGGTGGTTGCCGAATGGGACGCGGTGGAAAAGACCGTCGATCCGCTATTGATGCCGATGACCGGTTTTGCCAACGCGGCGATTGATCGCATTGGTCCCGACAGGGATGGCTTTGCCGCCGCGATTGCGGCTTATGGCGAAACCGACCTGTTTTGTTACCGCGGTGCATCGGGTGAAGCATTGGCGGACCGGCAAGCCGAAATCTGGGACCCTTGGCTCGATTGGGCACGTACCCGTTATGATGTCAGCTTTGTGATTGTAGAGGGCATCATGCACCAGCCACAGCCCGAAGCCACGCTCGAAACCCTGCGCGCTGCGGTCGCGGCGTGCGGCACGTTCGAACTGGCCGCTATGGCAAAGCTTGCGCATCTGTCGGGCTCGCTGATCGCGACGCTGGCCATTGTCGAACGCGCAGGAACGCCGGAGGATATCTGGAACGCCAGCTGCCTCGATGAACTGTGGCAGGAAGAATTGTGGGGCGCGGACCATTGGGCGCAGAAAAACCGCAATGACCGCGCGGGTGAATTCATGGCCGCCGTCCGGTTTCTCGACCTGCTGGCGCCGGGTATCTAAGCGCGACCATAGGTAAAAGCCCATCTTGGGCCAACGCTGGGCCAGACTTATGTGCATGCAGCATGTAAGGAAACCCCGATGACAGACGCTTCCCCCAAAAATACCGCGATATTCACGTTAAGGCCGCTGCCCAAGGCGGCATTTGTCGCGGGCTATGCCGGTTTGCTGCCGCAGATTTTCGCTGCTTTTCTGGTGTTTTCGGGGTCGGAATATCGTTGGACTGGGCTTGCGGCGGCTTATGGCTATGCCGCGTTTATCTTCAGCTTTTTGGGCGGCATGTGGTGGGGGCTGGGCGTCACCACGCGCCGTGATGATGCATCGGCAACCGCGATATTCGCGCTGGCCGTGGCACCAAGCCTGTTGGCGTTCGCCACCTATCTGCCGTGGATATGGGGCCTTGAATGGCCCGGACCGTCGCTGGCGTGGCTTGGGTTTTTCGTGCTGGGTTCACCGCTGGCGGATCGCTGGCTTTCCGCGCGATGCCAGTTGCCAGACGGCTGGATGAAGCTGCGTTGGCACCTGTCGATCGGCTTGGGCGGAATCACCCTTTTGCTCGCAGGGGTTGCCCCGACCGCTTAAGACGCCGCGAGGTCGCGCACGAAGCCAATGAGTCCCTTTTGCCGGCGACGCTTCATGCGTTCTGCGGCCAGAATCTGGCGGACCTTTTCAAAGCAGGTCTGCACATCGTCGTTGATAAGGACATAATCATAGCCGTCCCAGTGGCCGATTTCGGCCTTGGCGCGGCTCATCCGGTCGGCGATGACCGCTTCGCTATCTTGCGCGCGGCTGTGTAGGCGGCGTTCAAGTTCTTCGATGGATGGCGGCAAGATGAATACGCGCACCACGTCGGGGCCAGCTTCCTGATACAGCTGCTGCGCGCCTTGCCAGTCAATGTCGAACAGGACGTCGCATCCGGCGGCAAGCTTTTCCTCCACCGGGCCCTTTGGCGTGCCGTAGCGATGGCCAAAAACATGCGCCCATTCGAGGAATTCGCCGTCTGCGGCCATTTTCTTGAAGGTCGCGGTGTCGGTGAAATGGTAATGGACGCCCTCAATCTCACCGGGCCGCGGCTCGCGTGTGGTGTAGGAAACCGATAAGGCGATTTTTTCGTCCGCTTCCAGCAACATGCGTGAAAGCGTCGATTTACCTGCGCCTGAAGGTGACGAAAGCACGAATAGGAGGCCCCGGCGTTCCAGTTCGTGCGGCTTATGATTGTCGGTGTTGCCCATAGCCGCTAGTGCGCGAAAGGGCAGGCCGGCGTCAAGAGGGAAGCTTTATTGGCAATGAAAGCGCGTTAGCCCTCTTTGCGGCCCTTGCGCTGATCATATATGCTTTTCGCCACGATTGCGCCGCCGACGAGCAATAGCCCCGGAATGGAACGCGTCGCCAAACGGGTCGCCACCACACCAATGCCTGCACCCAGCAAGCCATGGCCACGTTTGCGGCCAATCACTTCGCCGACAACGGCACCTGCGATGGATCTTAGCATTGTTGGTCTCCTAAACCATATCTTCCGGTCTGACGTGGGTATCGAACGTCGCTTCGTCAACCAGTCCGGACGCTAACGCGGCCTCACGCAGGGTGGTTCCATTTTTATGTGCAGCTTTGGCGATGTTGGCCGCATTGTCATACCCAATGACGGGCGCAAGCGCGGTGACGAGCATGAGCGAGCGTTCGACAAGCTCCGCAATGCGGTCTCGATCGGGTTCAAGCCCGGCGACGCAGTTTTTGGCAAAGCTGTCCATGCCGATGCTGAGCAACTCCACCGAGCGCAACACATTGGCACCGATGAGCGGCTTGAAGACGTTAAGCTGCAAATGCCCCTGCAGCCCGCCAATCGTCACCGCCTGATGATTGCCCATGACTTGCGCCGCGACCATTGTCAGCATTTCGCACTGCGTTGGGTTGACCTTGCCCGGCATGATCGAGCTACCCGGCTCGTTTTCAGGCAAATGCAGCTCGCCAAGGCCGGAGCGCGGACCTGACCCAAGCAAGCGGATGTCGTTGGCAATCTTTGTGAGCGACACGGCAAGCGTGTTGAGCGTGCCCGACATCTGCACGAGCCCGTCATTGGAGGCCAGCGCCTCAAATTTGTTGCGGGCAGGTTCAAAGGCGATGCCCGTCGCGGTCGAGATTTCGGCGGCAATCGAAACGTCAAAACCCGCTGGCGCATTCAGGCCAGTGCCGACCGCCGTGCCGCCCTGCGCAAGCTTTTGCACATTATGGACAATTGTCCCTTCAACCCGCGCGCGGTTGGCGATCAGTTGCGCGACAAAGGCGGAAAATTCCTGACCCAAGGTCAGCGGCGTTGCGTCCTGCAAATGGGTGCGGCCGATTTTGATGATAGCGCCCCACGCTTTGCACTTTTCGGTCAGCGCATCGGTCAGGCGTTGCAGCGCGGGGAGCAGATCGCGCCACACCGCGATGGCCACCGCGACATGCATGGCGGTGGGAAAGCTGTCGTTCGATGACTGCCCCATGTTAACATGATCATTGGGGTGCACCGGCGTTTTGCCGCCGCGCGTACCCGCCAGCGCCTCATTGGCGATGCCGGCGATCACCTCATTCACGTTCATGTTCGACTGCGTGCCGCTGCCCGTTTGCCAGATGACGAGCGGGAATTGATCGTCATGCTTGCCCGCCAATATGGCGTCTGCGGCGGCGATGATCGCGTCGGCAATGTCCGCGGGCAGCGCGCCCGATGCTTTGTGCGTTAACGCGGCGGCACGTTTTACATGGGCAAGGCCGTGGATAATGCCAATCGGCATCCGCTCATGCGCCGGAAAGGGAAAGTTCGCGATACTCCGCTGCGTCTGCGCGCCCCAATAGGCGTCTGCGGGGACCTCTATCGGTCCAAAACTGTCGGTTTCAGTGCGGGTTTTCCCCGTCACTTTTTCCGTCCGAAGTCCACGCTGACGACGTTGGAGCCGTCTTCGACTACGACGGTGGGGCCATCATTGCCGGCTTCTTCATGCGGTTCGGGTTCGGTTTCGCCTGCATCGACATGGAACTGCAGCGCGAAATCTACGGCCGGGTCAACGAAGGCGGTGATCGCGGAGTAGGGGATGAACAGATGCGACGGGATCTGGCTGAACGACAGGCCAACTTCGAAATGTTCGGCCTCAACCTTCAGGTCCCAATATTTGTGCTGCAGCACAATGGTCATTTCATCGGGGAAGCGTTCGTGCAGATGCTGCGGAATGGCAACACCCGGCGCTTGCGTCTTGAACGTGATGTAGAAATGATGGTCGCCGGGCAGGCCATCGCGCGCGACATCGCCCAGCACGCGGCCAACGACGGCGCGCAATGCCTCTTGCACGACGTCATCATAAGGAATCAGGCTATCTACATGCTCTTCGGTCATGGGCGCTTGGTGGACTTCCGCGCGTGTGAAATCAAGATACTTGTTGCCTTAAGCCAACTTGCCAAATGCGTGCATGAGGCTATATCGGCGGCCATGCGTACAGGCTCCATAAGTCGCAAGACGAACGAAACGTCCATTGATGTTGAGGTGAACCTCGACGGAACTGGTGTGTATGACGTGTCAACGGGCATCGGTTTTCTCGACCATATGCTTGAGCAACTGTCGCGCCATTCGCTGATCGACCTAAAGGTGAAGGCCGTTGGCGACCTACACATTGACCAGCACCACACCACCGAAGACACCGGCATCGCGATTGGCGAGGCAGTATTGCAGGCATTGGGCGATAAACGCGGCATCACGCGTTATGGTACGGCCTATGCGCCGATGGATGAAACGTTGACGCGCTGCGCGCTCGATATTTCAGGTCGGCCCTATTTCGTGTGGAAAGTGTCGCTTGGCATGCCGCGTTTGGGCGAGTGGGATACCGAGCTGATTGAACATTGGTTCCACAGCTTTGCGACCAGCGCCGGCATTACGCTGCACATCGAAAATCTTTATGGTTCGAACAACCACCACATCGTCGAAAGCTGCTACAAGGCTTTGGCCCGCGCATTGCGCCAAGCGGTCGAGATTGACCTGCGCAAGGCAGACGCCATCCCGTCGACCAAGGGCACGCTCTAGGCCGTGTCACTTGCGCTGATTGATTATGGCGCGGGCAATCTGCATTCGGTGCACAATGCGTTGAAGGCGGCGGGCGCAGGCGACGTGCATGTGACCGCCGATCCTGATGTCGTTGCCAAAGCCGACCGTATTGTTCTGCCCGGCGTTGGCGCCTTTGCGCATTGCATGGAGGCGCTGTCCGCGATTGACGGCATGGTCGCCGCAATGGAGCAGCGCGTGCGCGTTGAGGGCATTCCGTTTCTGGGCATTTGCGTCGGCATGCAGCTGTTGGCCGATGCGGGCGTTGAGCATGGCACGACGCGCGGGCTTGGCTGGATTGGCGGAACCGTCCGCGCGATTGCACCGGCTGCAGATTTGAAAATCCCGCATATGGGCTGGAACGACGTTGTTCCAACGCCAGGCGCGCCGCTGATCGAAGCGGGCGAGGCTTATTTTTTGCATAGCTATCATTTCGATGCAGCCAATGCGGACGATGTACTGGCGACAACCGACCATGGCGGCACGCTCGTTGCTGCTGTGGGCCGTGACAACATAATGGGGGTGCAATTCCATCCCGAGAAAAGCCAGTCCTATGGCATAAATTTCCTCAAACGCTTTTTGGAGTGGATGCCGTGATAGTCTTCCCCGCGATTGACCTAAAGGGTGGCGAAGTTGTGCGCTTGGCCGAAGGCGATATGAACCGCGCGACAGTCTATGCCGATGATCCCGCCGCGCAGGCGATGCTGTTTGCCGAACAAGGCGCAGAATTCCTGCATGTGGTGGATTTGGACGGCGCCTTTGCCGGACGCCCCGAAAATGCCGAGGCGGTTGAAGGCATCATCGAAAATTTCCCCGGTTACATCCAATTGGGCGGCGGCATCCGCAACACGCAGACGGTTGAACGCTGGTTCGACATGGGCGTCGCGCGGTTGGTGATTGGTACCGCGGCGCTCAAAGACCCGCAGTTCGTCAAAGAGATGGCGCGCGAATTTGAAGACGGCATTGTCGTTGCGGTCGACGCGCGCGACGGCTTTGTCGCAACCGAGGGCTGGGCCGAGAAATCGGACATGCCGGTGATTGATCTGGCGCGCCGGTTCGAAGATGCGGGCGTGGCGTCCATCCTGTTCACCGATGTGGGGCGCGACGGGATGCTGACCGGATGCAATATCGACGCGACCGTCGATCTGGCGCGGCGCGTGAACATTCCCGTGATCGCCAGCGGCGGGGTGAAGGGTATTGATGACATCCATATGCTCGCGCTGCATGCCAAGGACGGTATCGAAGGCGTGATTACCGGCCGTGCGATTTATGACGGACGGCTGGATCTGGCCACGGCGATTAAAGTAGCGGAGCGGGCGTGACCGTCCGCGTCCGTGTCATCCCCTGTCTCGACGTATCCAATGGCCGCGTGGTCAAGGGCGTCAATTTTGTCGACCTGCGTGACGCCGGTGATCCGGTCGAGCAGGCGCAGGCATATGATGCGGCGGGCGCGGACGAGCTTTGTTTTCTAGATATCGGCGCAAGCCATGAAGGGCGCGGCACGATTATTGATGTGGTCCGCCGTACCGCAGAAGTATGTTTCATGCCGCTGACCGTCGGTGGCGGCGTGCGCAGCGCAGAGGATGCGCGGGCGCTGTTGCTGGCAGGCGCGGATAAGGTCGCGGTCAACAGCGCGGCGGTTGCGCGGCCAGAAGTCGTCGCCGATATCGCCGCACGTTTCGGCAGCCAGTGCGTGGTGGCTTCGGTTGATGCGCGGCGGACGGGTAATGGATGGGAAATCTTCACCCATGGCGGACGCAAGCCAACCGGAATTGACGCGCTCGAACATGCCGTGAGGCTGGCGGAACTTGGCGCGGGCGAATTGCTTGTCACCAGCATGGATCGCGACGGCACACGTGACGGCTATGACCTCGCACTCACCCGCGCGATTGCCGATGCGGTCAACATCCCCGTTGTCGCCAGCGGCGGTGTCGGTAACCTTGATCATTTGGTCGACGGCGTGCGTGAAGGGCATGCGAGCGCAGTGCTCGCGGCGTCGATTTTCCATTTTGGCCAGCACAGCATCGCTGATGCCCATGCGGCGTTACGGGCGGCGGGATTGCCAGCCCGCGGTTGACCCGCGATGCGAAAAAAATTCGCTTCCCGAGTCCTTGACCTGTCATAAAAACACACTATCTGGGCTCCGTTAGCACTCGTCCTGTATGAGTGCTAATGCACATTCATTGCCGTCCCCTGCTTGATGTAGGCGTGGCGGGATGGCGAAACAGAAAAAGGATAGTTCAACATGGCATTTCGTCCATTGCATGATCGCGTTCTCGTCCGTCGGGTCGAGGCCGAAGCAAAAACCGCTGGCGGGATCATCATCCC
>Ga0315908_10000201_pt1 | contig 48607 bp, 44 predicted proteins | sample LakEriMetagenome_12_FD_203520 | JGI IMG/M metagenome (GOLD analysis project Ga0315908, IMG submission 203520) | Freshwater fungal communities from buoy surface, Lake Erie, Ohio, United States - Buoy 4 MA124 | ecosystem: Environmental > Aquatic > Freshwater > Lake > Lake biofilm | place: USA...
GTGCGCCAACAAATCCTGTTAACTTCGTGGGAACTGGAACAAGTTATACTTGGACAAACAGCAATCCTTTGATTGGTTTGGGCGCAAGTGGTACCGGAAACATTACGTCCTTCAATGCCATTAACACAGGAACAACGCCAATCATTGCGACGATAACGGTTACACCAACATTTGCGGGAGGAACAGCAAACTGTCCAGGTGCGCCACAGACGTTCACGATTACCATTAACCCAACACCAATAGCCAACGATCCTGCAGACCAAGTGGTGTGTAATGGTGCTTCAGCAGCAGCTGTGAACTTCGGCGGTACTGGAACAGGTTACACGTGGGTGAATAACACCCCTTCTATCGGATTGAGTGCGAACGGAACTGGAACTATTTCATCCTTCACGACGACGAATGCAAGCAGCAATCCTGTGATTGCAACTATAACATTGACGCCACAATATGCCAATGCGGGACTTACATGTAGCGGAACAACACAACAATTTACCATTGCCGTTAACCCGACTCCTGTCGTTCAGGATCCGGCGAATGTGACTGTATGTAACAACACCATCACCAACCCAATTGCATTCACGGGTACGGGAACCTATTACACGTGGACCAACGATACACCAGCAATGGGTCTCGGAATAAGTGGGACAGGAACAATTCCTTCTTTCCTTGCGCAAAACAGCTCCAACAGTGCAGCGTTAACCGCTCAGTTATCCGTAACGGCCTACTTCGAGCAAAGCAACGTGACATGTACAGGAAATACGCAGACGTTCACCATCAGCATTAATCCAACACCAATTGTCGCAGACCCAGCAGACCAAGTGGTGTGTAATGGAACATCTACCGCAGCGGTTGTCTTCAGTGGAACGGGTACATCGTACACATGGACGAACACCAATCCAGCCATAGGTGTTGGATCTGGAGCAACTGGAAACATCGCTGCGTTTACGGGATTAAATCCATCAGCAGCGCAAGTGTCTGGTCAATTTGTTGTGACACCTGTATTTACAAGTGCCAACGGTGTTGCCTGTTCAGGAAACCCTCAAAACTTTAGTATTGCGGTTAATCCTTCACCTGTAGTTGCGCCAATCGCCAACTTTACGGTATGTAATGGAGCAACGATCAACGTGCCTTTGAGTGCGAACATCACGTCTGACTTCACCTGGTTTGCCAATCCAAACCCAAATGTGACGGGAGATGTTAACTTCCCTCAGCCATCAAGTTTTGTGAATAACACCTTGACCAACCTGACTACAGTGATGCAGTACGTGACGTACAATGTCAGTCCGGTTTCAGCACCGCAAGGATGTTCGGGAAATCCAACGACATTTACTGTCGAAGTCGTGCCTGATGTCGAATTGACTTCTGATCCATCGATTGAAATTTGCAGTGGCGCAGCCGTGAACATGATTCTTGAAGCCAATGTTCCTGCTACATTTACTTGGATTGCCACAGATAATACGAATGTAACGGGTGAAACATTATTTGCTCAAACTGGAAACATCATTAGTGACCTATTGATCAACAACACGACACAGAATCAACTTGTGGTCTACAGCATTATTCCTACAGCTGACCCATCGGGATGTGTCGGCGCGGCAAGAACGATTGCTGTGATTGTTCGACCTCCTTTGTCTTTGTTAAATGAAGACACAGTTACGATTTGTTCAGGCGAGGCGGTTGACTTGACCTTGGAAGCGAATGTTGCGGCAGGATTCAACTGGTTCGCTAGCAACAACATCAATATCGATGGTGAAAGCACAACCATTCAAACGACCAACCTCATCAATGATCTATTGGTAAATACAAGCAATAGCGTTCAACAGGTCGATTATCAAGCTGTGGCGACTTCAACAGTGAATGGTTGTGCAAGTCCAATCTTTAACATCGTTGTCTTTGTGAATCCATTGCCTATTGTGACCAACGGACCTGTGGCGATTTGTTCGGGTGACAATGTTAACACGCCATTGACGGCAACCCTTCCTTCCAACTTTACTTGGCAAGCGCAATCTAATGGGGGAGTTACGGGTGAAACGACAACCATTCAAAATGGTTCAACCATCAACGATGTGTTGGTGAATCCTTCCAATCTTGCACAACTTGTCAATTACGACATCATTGCTACTGCCAATGCATCAGGATGTAAGGGTGACATGTTCACCGTTCCTGTGACTGTGCATCCTTTACCGAATATCAGCTTTGATACCGGTTCAGGAGCCTTGTGTAATTTAACTCCTGTGCCGTTCAACAACACTTCGGACAATGGATTAGATTTCGTGTGGACCTTTGGTGACGGAAACGGTTCAATCCTCGAAGATCCTGTTCACTCTTACCCTGCAATTGGTACATACACTGTGACATTAATCGGAACAAACCAAGTTACGGGTTGTGTGAACGCCTTCTCAATGGACATAACGCTGTCACAATCACCAGATGTTGATTTCGCAGTGTCAGAACCAGAAGGTTGCGTGGTATTCAACACCGTATTTAGTGACCTCATCGCTGCACCGGGAACAACATTATTCTGGGACTTTGGAGATGGTGAAACATCAAACCAACCGGGTTCTGTTGACCACCAATATCCAGATGCAGGATGTTATGATGTAAGTTTGACGGTGACAAATCAAGCGGGATGTAGCATCACACTCGTTCAACCAGACATCGTTTGTGCTTATGCCATTCCAGATGCAGACTTCATTGTTTCATCGGACAGCTTGCCAATTGGTGATCCTACAGTGACATTCACCAACCAATCGACGGATGCATTCACGTATGTGTGGGACTTCGGAGACGGAACGACAAGTACTTCGACCAATCCAGTGCACGTGTATCCAACCGAACCGGCTGAATATGTGGTAACCTTATACGCATACAATGAATTGGGCTGCTACGATTCCATGCTTTTGACCATCACGGTTTGGGAAGATTTGTTGGTTTATGTTCCGAACAGCTTTACGCCGAATAACGATGGAACCAATGATGAATTCCTGCCAGTGATGACCTCAGGCTTCGATACGAAGTCCTATGAGCTACGCATATTTAACCGTTGGGGAGCCGTTGTCTTCTATTCGAATGATCCACTTGTTGGTTGGGATGGAAAATATCCAGATGCGATTGAGGGCTTGATTACTGGAAGTTCGGATGGCTACGCCCAAGATGGTGTCTATACGTGGAAGATCCGATTTACAGGTCTGCAGAATGAGGATGCCTATGAATATGTGGGGCATGTTACTTTGCTCAGATAGCTTTTACAGAGTGAGTGCGGAAAGTGTGTGTGTGTGCGGAGTCCCGAAGAATCGGGACAAGTGCGTGAGAATTTAGTTTACTTCCGCAAGAACAACTTCAATGCGTTTTGTTTGAAGGGCTCGATGGAGACAACAAAAGGGCTAAGTAGTGGATCGGCGCGGTAATAATCGGTGGTGATGATTTGCGCTTGGCTATTCATCACCGCATTGTAACGCGTGTAATCTTGACTTCTTGCCTCGAGTGTTCCTGCATCGGTTCGTGTGCGCACCATGTACATCTCCGTTAGGGAACGTATTTCCTCTTCGCTTCCCTGTGGTTCATTTCGAATCACAAAAGCCGTCTCAGGCGCTCCCGGTTGACCATAAACAAACATAGGGCGGTCTTTGCCTTTTGTAAGATCCGCTGTATAAAGACCTTGAAAATCTCCATCGAGTATGATGAATACCTTACCGAGCGCTTCGTTCAAGGTTGGCCATCCCTCGGTCTTCAATCGTGAAGCAGTCGTAAGAAAGGTGTCTCTGAGTTGCGCGGGGGTATAGAGCATTTCTGGGTATTGATCGAACACAGAGTGAATTTCGGCATCAAGGTCATTGAGCGCTTCCGGAACGAAAGGCACTGCTTTATTGAATCCTAAGAAATCAAGCGCTTTCGAATAGTCTGCAGGCGCATCGCGTTTGATTTCGATATTGATAAATAGTGGGGTGTGATTGGGATGCTGTGCGCTCCAATCGCGAATTTCGGTGAGGGCTTGAATGAAGGTGGTGTAATTGGATGCGTAATCCACATCGGCGATATGTAGAATCTTATATCCTGGTTTTAATAGCAAGGAATCCTTTGATTTCTGCTTGAGTCCACCGATAAAAAAGTTCACGCGCCGCTTTACAAAATGTCCGCCTTTCGGGTCATAATTGACATCCAATTCGAAACCGTTGATGTGGTAGTTGGTCAATTGGTCCGCGAGCAAGGTGTGGCCATAATCCATTTGAATTGGGTCCATGTCCTTGCCGAGTTGTTTCTTGAAGTGAGAAAGGAACTTCAGAATCTTTGGATCAGGCTTGCGCTTGTAGCTGTTGTGCGAGGTTAGAAAACGCACGTCGTTGAGAAGGATGGTATCGGGAAACTGAGCAAAGGTGTTCAGAGCGAGAAAGAGAACGAAAACGATGAAGACCGTGCGAGAGCGAAATTGTGACATGAGGGTAAAGCTTGTTTGGCACGAATGTACAATTTCTTTGTTCATTGGTTTAAGGTAAATTCAACTCGCTGGGCGAGCGAGTTGAATTACAACAGCAGCATAACCCTGTTCAAGGTAGCTGAGGAGGAGTGGGAAGCGGTGACATTCTCCCTTTGGACCTGAGAACTTTTGGCGTAAGTTTTCGTCACAGCGCAGTATTTCTGCAGGGATGAGATTATCACCAAACTTCTTATACACCACAAGTGCACCCGGCGCCGCTGGTATTCCTTGCAAAATTGTGGAATACAACGCACGTGTGGCGTGAAGGTCAACTTGATTTTCATATGAAAACCCAGTTTTGTTTTTTGTGTTTGGAGCTAGCTTCACTCGTCGTCGAACGATAGTGAACGAACGATCTGTACCTTTGATTGGAATCAGTTTTTTTGACATAATACACACAGTTTAAAGATTAGACACTACTTTCCCAGGTCACTTTTTATGGTGACTTTAAGAATTCATTAAATCATTCGATTGATGTGTCAGCTGACGAGCACTTTACAATAATATAGTAAATTTTGCGTAGAAAAAAATGATTTTTGGAAGTTTTATTGGCTTAATGTGTCCAACCTTGCAAAAAATCAAGGTTTTTGCCTTTTATTTTTTTCGGAACGTATCACTTTTACGGAACTCACTCTTTTCTTTGTCGTTCAAAACGGAAACGATGAAAGAAATTAAATTGATCTTGGTGGATGTAAATCCGCACATGTGTGCAGCATGGAAAGCTGCCTTTGCCAATCACAAAAATGTTGAAGTCGTACATGACTATTTTCAAAACATTGCAGCATACGATTGTATGGTGAGTGCGGCAAATTCATACGGACAGATGGACGGGGGAATTGATGGTCACATTACTGATTACTTCGGTCAGCAGTTAATGGATCGTGTTCAAGCCCATATCGTTGAACATTACTTTGGGGAACAACCCATTGGTACGAGTTTTATTATTCCGACACACCACGACAAGCACCCTTTCCTCGCACATACACCAACGATGCGGGTTCCAGAACCTATTGCGCATACCGACAATGTGTATCACGGGATGCGCGCAACATTATTGGCTATTCATCACCACAACCTTTCGAGTGACCAAATAATCAATAGCATTGCTTGTCCTGGTTTGGGTGCCTTAACAGGTCGGGTTCCATTTGATAAGGTGGCAAGACAGATGGAGCGTGCATATGCTTCAGTTATTGCACCGATGACGGATTTGTCATGGGGTAACATCATGAAATTGCGTTCGAAAATTTAATTCGATACACATTTCGCCTCAACGCATTTTAGCGTTTATTGAACGACAACCTTTTTTACCGAGGACTGTCCGTTCCAATCTACGCGTAAATAATACATGCCATGACTAAGATCTGCTCCTGAAATGTGAATCTGGTTTATTCCACTAGTCACATCAATCAAAGTTGATTGAAGCACTTCATTGTTTGCGTTTACCAAAGTGAAGGTCGCGTAACCTGTTGTCAATGCGTTCAATTCCACATTGAAATCACCCGCTGTAGGATTTGGATAAACGGTTAACGCGTCATCCATTGCTACACAATTTGCATGAATTGGATCATAGATCTTTTCTGTGCCATCGTTATCGATTTGTGTGAGACGGTAATATCCATTAAATCGAATAGCCGCGTCATCTTCAAACTGATAATTCAATGTTACCGTGCTATTTCCTGCAGATACGATTTCACCCATTTCTTCCCATACCGTTCCGTCCAAGCTTCGCTCAACTGCGAAAAATGCAGAGTTATGTTCAGAAGCTGTTTGCCACTTCAAGATAGGATAATCATTCTCACATTCGACTGAGAAGCTCACAAGATCTGTCGGTAGTGGCGTATCAATATTCACTCGGAATTGAGCTACTGGTGTTTCAAAGCTTGCTGAAAGTGTTGTGACATTGTAGTAACGCCATCCTTTGGTCGCCGAGCTTAATGCATTTCGGTATTGTAAAGCATCTAGCAATGCTTCCACTTGAGCAAGAGTAAGCGTTCCGCCGCCACTTTTTGTAAATGTAAGTGAACTCGTCCCGCCAGAAACGATGGCTGTAACAAGGTAGGTCACTCCTCCAAACACTACATTAGCGATGGACTGTGCATTGGTAAAATTCAAGCCAATAGATCCCCCAGATGTAGCACCATTAATGATGAATAGCTCATTGCTTCCATCTGTTATTTGAGATGATGTGAAGCTTATTTTTAAATTGTCCAATGAAGAACCAGTGAAGGTAATGTTTGTAGTGCCTGATGAAAAATTCTTACTGGCTGGCGCAACCATTAACACCTCATTGTCCAATCCGCTTGTAGCTGTATTCAAATCTAGTGATGGCGCCGAATAAGACACGGCTGTTGTAAATGTCGCTCCCGCAGAAAAATCCAAGAAGAAATATGCAGCACCGCTTCCCTCAGCGCCTACTTTTGTGGTAAACTCAGACATGTACCCATAAGTCACCCGAACACGGTTTCTTACATCAGTCGCATCAGTGGTATTTGTTGATGAAGTAGATCTAAACTTTGTCAATCCAAGTGTTGCGTTGTATGTCATTGCCAAGTTTGTTGGACTACCCAATTCGGAAGATGAAAAACCACCAAACTCATTGTACTGATTTGTTCCAGATGTTCCATTACCATCGATGTCGTAGGTGTTCAATCGTACGTTCTGCAAAGTCACCAACGTACCTGTGTTTGTCGTATTGTTGTAAGATCCCCCTAAAATAAACTGGATTTTAAACACTGCGAATCCCCCACCGCTTCCAATTGTGAATTGAGGGGAAAAATACCTCGGTAAGTTATTTGAAAATCCAGTGCCCGTTCCCGTATGGTCGTAAGTGGTGAAGGTCACATTAGACAATTCTTGAGTGCGCACAATCGCGTCAATTTGTTGACCACCAATGGTAATCACATTTTGATACAATACGATGTTGTTGACTGCGATTCCAGTACCGACTTTATTGGTAATTGTCACGCCGGTACCGCCAAAGTTTATGGCGTTGTACGAGACATTGTATGTCTGTGCATGCACGCCTGTTGTCAACACAGGCAAACTGATCAGTGCTAAGCAAGCAATAATACGTGTTAATAAATCTACTTTTTTCATACCCATTTTTTTCATGCAATATCCACGCGGGATTTGCATTCATGAAACAAAAGTGCTGCAATCAAGAAGAATTGATATGAACAATTTGGCTGTGTATTTCACAATTGCGTAGAAATACGTAATTGAGCTTGGGAGGAATTACAGAGTGAGGGCGAGAGCGAGAGTGAGGATTTCCCCGCTCTCAAACTCCAACTCACACTTTAATGACAGTAAAATAACCAAACCGCTCTCGTTCGACCCCGATGGGGTCGGAGATTACCACAAAACAACTAAATTCAACAGATGTTTGACCCCGATGGGGTCAAAATCAGACTGAGTGTGGGAGTACATGTGAGGGTTATAACGCCCCGTTGTTCCCGTTTCACGACCCCATCGGGGTCATATCTCTGTAACACCAGCCTCACCTGGGTCCCACGACCCCATCGGGGTCGAACAAGAAAAATCAATCCATATCCCTTGAATCAAAAGTATATTGCATATCATAATCAACCCCATGTTCTTTGAGCGTTTTTATAAACTCCTCTTCGTAAGTCTCGATGCCATGATGAATTTTTTGGTTCGATATGTAATTGACAACTTTACTTGTGGAATTTCTATGGTGTGAAAAAACGCCATATCCTTCCTGCCAGCGAAAATGTTTGTTGCATAAGCCATTTGAGTTCACAAATTGTGTTGAGGATTTTTTAATTTCTCTTACGAGATCCGAAATTGAACAACTCGGCACAATACTTATGAAGATGTGTATATGATCAGAAACGCCATTGATTGCAAGCATTTTTTGGTTCTTTAAACTTACAATTCCCGTAATGTACTTGTAAAGTTTGTCTTCCCAAGAGGCATCAATAAGTTTCTCTCGGAATTTAACAGCAAAGACAATGTGTAAATTAATTTGTGAGTAGGTTTTTGTCATGAAAATTATATTAAGTGGTTTCATTGGATTTCAGCATCAATCAAATTATCAAGACTTCTGAACTCTAAATTAATTTACAACAGAAATTTTACAATGGGAAATCTTTAGGCAATTTAAATGCGATCCGACGGGATAATCAGAGTGAGTGTGAGAGCGAGGATTGCACCGCTTTCGTATTCATTTTCGATCTTGCCATGCCTCGCTGGCATTGTACGTCTCATCAAATTGCAGCACAACCTCCAACAGTTCTTTAGTTAGTCGTTGCATGACCTCTTGAACGATTTCTTGTGGAATGGTTTTGTAATACGCCTGAGCGATCCCTCCTGCAATGCACGCAATGGTGTCACTATCTCCACCAAGAGAAATGGCAAGTCGAATCGTGCTTTCATAATCAGTGCTTTCATAAAAGGCACGAATGGCTTGTGGAACGGAACCTTGACAGCTGACATCAAATTTGTACGCTGGGCGTATATCATCTATTGATTGCGATAGGTCGTAATTAAAGGTCTTTTCGACATAAGTTTTGATTTCTTCCTTCGTGCTTCCTGTTCGCGCTAGGAACACAGACATGGCAGTGGCTTGTGCGCCCTTGATTCCCTCAGGGTGATTGTGACTTACTTCTGCCGAAATTTTAGCTTGCTCTAAAACCTCATCTTCTGAATGGTAGGCCCAACCCACCGGACTAACCCGCATCGCTGAGCCGTTGCCCCATGAATTGTATGGCTTTGGTTCCGACTGAAAAATCCATTCGAAAAACGTGCCTCCATACCCTGCATTCGGGTACTTTCTTCCATAGCGCTGCAAAGTCTGGGCGATGGGAGTTGTGTTGAGAATACTGTCTGCCAAGGCAATGGTCATAACACTGTCGTCTGTAAACCGACATGCGTTGAGAAACAGTATGAAGGATGTGCTTTTGCAGTTCGTCTTTTCATAGACTGATCCAATGATGTCACCGGCTATCGCGCCGAAAAGGATGGGTGCTAAAGGAGCTTCTTGGTTTGAATTCATGATTCTTGTGCAGCGCTTTGCTTATTCGTGTATGTCCTTAAAAATACGGGTTTTTGAATCGTTTTTAACTGACAGGACGACATTGTTTTAACTTGTCTAAGATGCATTCGCTTTTCCTATATTTACGGAACTTTCTATCCTCGCTAATGACCCTAAAAAAGCCTTCTTGTCTTGCAGGGTTATCAAGGCTTGCGCGCGCATTCTTTCTGCCAATTCAAGCGTCATTTTGTTCTCTCTGCGTTGCTCCGTGTTTTCGGGGTTGGTGTAGAGTGTCAGTTCCAACGATTTTCGTTGTCTTTTTCCATTGATAAAGGTGTGTAAATACAGGGCTGTTTTCCCACCTTCCATTTTTCTTTCTTTAATACTTACGTTCATTGTAGCGATTTTGTGGCACACGAGTGGCACACGTGCCCTTCTGTGTCAGATTTGTGCCACAAGGTTATCCAAAAGATACAAAAACACACAATTTACTTTTCAACACGAATAGCCCTTAAAGTGTTGATTTTATTGGATTTACAAGAAAATTGCTTGTGCTGTTTTGTGCTGTTTTGCGGTACTTACTTCCCAATACAAAACTTAGCAAAGATATTACCCAATAAATCGTCCGTCGATATATCCCCTGTAATTGTTCCGAGGTCGAACATCGCCTGACGGATGTCCATCGCGATGAAGTCGGCGGTGATCTGCATGTCGAGGTCGGCCTGGGCCTTTTCGAGGGAGCTGATGGTGCGGCGAAGGGCATCCACGTGGCGGGCATTGGTGACGATGGTTTCGTCGGCCAAGGAGAAGTCGCCAGCAATAGTTTTGGTCAAGATTGTACGCAACTGATCGACACCTTCGCCAGTGCGCGCAGAGAGCCAAAGCGCATCTTTATCGCAAGATTCAGTTGTTTTTTGTGAAATATCAGACTTGTTGCAAAGCTGAAGCACGATTTTATCATGGTGAACGTCACGCAATTCGCGCACCCATTGGGCTACAGAGGTGATGCTCTCTGCGTCGGATCCGTCACTCAAGCAAAGGACAATTTTCGCTTGAAGGATCTTTTCTCGAGAGCGTTCGATCCCCATGGCTTCAATCTCCTCGGCACCCTCGCGAATACCGGCCGTGTCGATAAAACGGAAGAGCATGCCGTCGATGTTCAAGGTCTCCTCGATGACGTCGCGCGTGGTACCTGCGATGTTACTCACGATAGCGCGTTCCTCCCCGATGAGTTGATTTAGGAGTGAACTTTTACCTGTGTTTGGTGCACCTACAATGGCAACAGGAACACCATTTTTAATGGCATTCCCTAAGGCGAAGGAAGCTTCCAAACGATGTAAATAACGTAACACTTCATCCACCAAGATTTTTAACTGCGTGCGGTCGGCAAATTCGACATCCTCCTCCGCGAAATCAAGCTCGAGTTCGATCAAGGAGGCAAAATGTATGAGTTTTTCACGCAATGCTTTCAATTCAGAAGAGAACGATCCGCGCATTTGATTCAAGGCAATGTCGTGGGCATTTTTCGTCTGTGCAGCGATGAGGTCCGCTACGGCCTCGGCCTGAGACAAGTCCATCTTTCCATTCATGAACGCACGCATGGTGAACTCTCCAGGTGTTGCCAAACGACATCCACTGTGCAATAAGGTGTCGAGAATTTGCTGTTGGATGTAGGGCGAACCATGACAAGAAATTTCCGCCGATTCTTCACCCGTGAAACTCTTTCCTTCATGAAAAATGGACACTAAGACCTCATCGATCAAGTCACCAGATGGTGAACGAAAGGTTCCGAAATGGATGGTGTGTGACTCCTTTGACGTAAGATCTTTCGAAAAGCAAAGTGACACGTTGGCCAGCGCATCTATACCGGACACACGGATGATTGATATCGCCCCTACCCCGTTTCCGGTGGCTATTGCACAGATAGTGTTTTGATGGTTGTTCATTTCGTACAAAGTTAAAACAAGAAAGGGATGAATGTAGACAGTAAACTAAACTTTTGACCATGCATCTTGCTTGTGTGGAGGATTTATTCAGCGGTTCTAATGTTGAACATTTATTCTTTTAATCTTGAAAACCAATTAACAAATGAAATTTGAATCACAACATGAAATTGTTTTTTGGTGGTGTAAAGGATCATCTTCTGTATTTTATATAGTTGATCGTAAAGCCTCGTAACACAAATTACGCGCAAGTCGGTGTGGAAACGTGGAACATTCTAACTATAAAAGTCACCTAGACTGGAAGGTGTCGAATTTGCATTGGACGATCGCGCATTTGTCCGTGAAATGACCTATGTTTTACTGATTGGTTCTCACAGCGATAACATCAATCATTTAATTACCTTGCTTCATCAGCGGCACCCGGATTACGAAATAGAGGGGGATTTTGATATAGAACATTAACAAAACGAGGCGACCCAAAATGAATCGCCTCGTTTACGAAAAACCCTTCGTTTTTTTAGAAATTGATCTGAGCCTGCAATCGAAGCAATCGGCCCTGTTGAAAATTATCTTGTTTTACATGGTCCTCAAAGCGACGATTAGAAATCGTATACATTGCAACTAGCTCAAACGTCTTGTTCGGCTGCCATTCAAAACCTATCTCGAATTCGTTTACCTTGTAACTTCTCGCATCGAGCTCATGTTTTTTACCCCCTTCGTAATACTGACCTCTTACGAAAGGAATAAGCGTCTGATTTCCTAGCTTCAACATGTAAGACATAGTTATATATCCCCCTTTCAAATTCTGAACCTCAATGGAATCCGTATACTTGTTGTATTCTGGTCCTTTACCAATGTTATATTCAGCCTGAATACCGAATGGCTTTGGATAAAGGATAAGGGATACGGCTGCTCTTTGATCTAGATATTCACTATCTTCATTCTTCTTCACCCCAGAAGAGGTGCTGAGTAAGGTATACTGACCTGTATAAGCCTGTATTCCTGGTTCAATGATCTGATTCTTGATCTTGAATGGATAACTCAACCTTGTAACAAAATGCAGATTGTCATTCCTTTCGGTTTGATTTGCTGTTTGACCATTATATGCACCAAATGCAAATACACCGTAATCACCAGAACCCTTAAGGCCATCCCTCACCAATGACGAATAGAGCGAGCGTGTTACTTTGGGTGCCCAATAGAAAAATGCGCCAAGATCTCGCTCATTAGAAACCGCACTATTCAGTGCATCGTTTCGATCCAGCGGAAGCCTATTCTGACTTGATTGCATATTTTCAAAACCGTAAGGAACTTTACTCTGTCCGAGTCGAATTCTAAACTGATTATCTTTATCCAATCCTAAATCAAAATAAGCGTCTCTTAATTGAGCAATATGGCCTGTTGTTCCGGCAGAGGATGCAAAATCCGGTTGAATATAGAAATAGACTCTTTTAGAAATTTGGCCAGAGAAAATTATTCGCATTCGACGAATAAAGAAGCCGCCGTCTTCTCCCCAACTTTTATCACATTGCTCACACTCCAGATTAGGATTTGTTTCCAGTAATCTGTTGTATCTCACTTGCAAATAACCTCTAATCTGAATGTTCTCAAACCACTCCTTGGACTTGGTTGTTTGAGAACCTACCTGAGGAGTGCCGATCGGTGCTGTTGTGTCTTTTTGGCCAAGGGCAATACCCACATAAGCCAGCACTAGAAAAAGGAGAATCTGTTTTTTCATGATAAAGCCTGTTTTTTGGTGCCAAAGGTATGCTCATTAACATTGTATTAACATATGATTCAAATTGATTTAAGACAATGGTAAACTTCATAACATTTTAATAACATATAATTTATACAATTAAAAAGCACAACACGTTATATTTCAGCGTTTTAACTGGTTGTTAATGGCCCTGGAGTTATTAGTGGTTAATATTCACATAACATTCGATTTTTTAAAATTCGTAACCCGTTGATTTTCATGCGTTTTATATTTTTGGTAAACTAATAGTGTCATTAACATTATGTTTAGGTTAACAATCGGCACAAAAATTCACTCACACAGCTGTATGAATTACATTTGCCAAAAAACTCAATTATGGCATCTATTCTAAAATTCTTTTTACCGAAAGATCGTGTGTTTTACACGTTATTTGAAAGCGCTAGTGGCAACCTAGAAAAAATTGCACAGAAACTTGTTATGGTTGTAAACGAACCAGACTTCAACAAGCGCGCTGCGATCATCAAGGAAATGGAGGACCTTGAACACCAAAACGATTTGTTAACACACAACATATTCCTTGAACTAGGAAAAAACTTCATCACACCGTTCGACCGTGAGGATATCCACAGCCTTGCTACGGCACTTGACGATATCGCCGACTACATTTACGCGGCAGGGAAAAAAATCAATTTCTACAAAATCGACCCAACTGTTGACTCGGGCATTCAAAAAACAGCGGATGCCATTCAAGAAGCAGTCTTAGCGGTAAATCAAGCAGTAATCGAATTGCGCAACTTGAAGAACACACAAAAAATTGTTGAATGTGTGATTAAAATCAACAGCATCGAAAACAAAGCAGATGATTTGTTCGATTTGAGCATCGAGAAATTGTTTGATTCGGATGTAGACGCAAAAGAATTGATCAAGAAGCGTGAGATTTACCAAGTGATGGAAACAGTTACAGACAAGTGTGAAGATGCTGGAAATGTAATTGAATCAATCGTTGTGAAATACGCTTAATACTCTCAATTTACTCACTTAATTAAACGAGTATATGTTTACTTTATTAATAGTCGTCATCATCATTGCATTGCTCTTTGATTTGGTGAACGGATTCCACGACGCGGCGAATTCCATTGCCACCGTGGTATCGACAAAAGTGCTTACACCGTTTCAAGCGGTAGTTTGGGCGGCGACGTTCAACGTGATTGCCTTTTGGGTTTTCGACATGAGCGTTGGAAACACAGTGGCTAAAACGGTAGATAGCAGCGCCATCAACTTGTGGGTAATTCTCGCTGGACTCTTGGCTGCAACATTCTGGAATCTTTTGACTTGGTGGTTTGGGATTCCTTCTTCTTCCTCGCATACCCTCATCGGTGGATTTGCAGGAGCAGCCGTTGCACACGCAGGACTAGGAGTTATTGAATTATCGGAGATTTTAAAGGTTGTTGCCTTCATTTTCTTGGCGCCGATAATTGGTGGACTCATTGCATTTATTATTGCATTGGTCACCATAAGTCGATCTTTCGTCAAGAAAATGGTTGTGATTCTGTTGCTATCAGGTGGTACCTTCTACGGTATGTTGTATATGATTGATTACATGGATATGAAACCAATCATGATGTACATTACGCTTGGTATGATCGGAGTATTCATCTTGGTGTACATCTGGTTTGAAATCAAGTACGGAAGAAAGCCTTCAGCGGTGAAAGAATCGATGATGCACAAACGTCTTCAGTTGCTTTCATCTGCAGCGTTTTCATTAGGTCACGGTGGAGCAGATTCTCAAAAAGTAATGGGGATAATCTGTGCTGCGTTGATGGTTTACGGAAACTACGCAAGAGACGAGAAGATTTCAGTACACAAAGAACTTCAAGTCACTGAAACGATCCAAATCGAATTTAAAACAGAAAGCGGTAAAAAAGAGAAGTTTAAGCCTGAATTAGAAAATGGCGACAAACTTTTGGTGTACACGCGTGGTGAGAAGATATTCGATGCCTCGAATGACTCCTTGATTTTCGATGATAAAACATTGAACACCAACTACCAATATGCTGATCTTTTCGAAGAACACATCGATCCAGAAACAGCTGAATTGTTGAAAGATCATAAGTTAAAATCTAAAGTACACTCCGATACGATGCCATCGTGGATTTCCTTTAGCTGCTACCTGATGATTGGACTTGGAACGATGATGGGTGGATGGAAGATTGTAAAAACAATGGGAACAAAGATTACGAAAGTTACACCTTTGGAAGGTGTATGTGCTGAAACTGCAGGTGCCTTGACACTCTTTACAGTATCCAACTTAGGTATTCCCGTTTCTACAACACACACCATCACTGGTTCTATCATCGGTGTAGGTGCAACAAAACGACTTAGCGCCGTTCGTTGGGGTGTAACGATCAACCTTCTTTGGGCATGGATCCTTACTATTCCAGTAAGTGCTGGTCTTGCAGCTATATTCTACTACATCATCATGCTATTCCAATAATATAATTTAGAATTTGATGCCTTCGGCAATTTGTTGCTAAAGCAATTCAAAATGAAATACTTAGAGGGGATGAGTGATTATCCCCTTTTTTGATTCTTCTCCAACAAAACAGAGTGTGGGAGCGAGGGTAAATAGAGGGGGTGAGTGATCATACCCTTTTTTATTTCCCTTCGCTCTCACTCTGGCACTCACCCTGTTCTAGGGGGGAATCATTAAATTTACATTATTCATTTTTAATTTTTAACTCCTCAACAATGTCCTCTATCCTCCGTTTCATCCCCCTTGGTTTTCAGTGGGAAACACGTGATCCATTTCTTTTCTGCGTACACCACGAAGACCAATATCCAAAAGGAAACGGGAAACTTGGCCCTGCCGCATCATTATCAGGCAGACACTTAGGTCAAGACTTCATTGTCAAAGACGGCTGGAGAATGTACCATGGTCAAACAATTCCTGGGTTTCCAGGTCATCCGCACCGGGGATTTGAAACAATAACGGTGGTACAAAAAGGCTTGGTTGATCATGCCGATTCAACAGGGGCGGCGGGTCGCTATGGCAATGGTGATGTGCAGTGGATGACCGCTGGAAAAGGTGTTCAGCATTCTGAAATGTTTCCCTTATTGAATGAAGATGGCGATAACCCTGCTGAATTGTTTCAGATTTGGTTGAATCTACCCAGAAAAAGCAAGATGGTACAACCGCATTTCAAGATGTTTTGGAACGAAGATATTCCGCGTTACACAAAGTCTGATGAGAAGAATAATCTAACCCATATTGAGATTCTCGTTGGTCATTTCGACGGAAAAAAAGCACAAGATTCACCGCCAGATTCTTGGGCGGCAAATGCTGAAAACCATGTTGCTGTGATTAACTTACAGCTTGATCCAAACGCAACATTTACCATTCCTCCTGCCATACAAGGAATTCACCGCACCTTGTACTTCTATAAAGGCGACGACCTACGCATTGATGGCGAGGCATTTCCAGAATACCATGGCGCTGCTGTTGATCCTGATGTGGAGATAACCCTTCAAAATGGTTCAGAAACATCCAAAGTACTTATCTTACAAGGTCGACCAATCAACGAGCCTGTTGTTCAACACGGACCCTTCGTTATGAACTCCAAACTAGAAATTTACGAGGCCTTCGAAGAATACCAACGTACACAATTTGGCGGGTGGCCCTGGCCGAAGTATGACATGGTGCATGATCCCAATGCTGGACGATTTGCGCTGCATGCGGACGGAACTGTAGACGTTAAGACATCAGGATTTTAAGATTTCAGGCCCTGATTTTAGTTTCAAGTTAGTAGTTATGAGTTACGAATATTGGACTTGGGACCACTTCGCTGATGGACAAAAGACGCTTCTTCGCTCTTTGAGCTTCGAAGTACATGATTTTAGCTTCGACACGTAATTCGTAATTAATTCCTACTTTCTCTTTTTCTGAAAAAACTCCACCAAAAGTGCGCTGCATTCGGCTTCGAGAATACCGTTGGTGACGAGAGTTTTAGGGTGGTACAATTCCGACTGGTATCTTCCAGCTCCGCGGTTGGGGTCTCGCGCACCGAACACCACCTTGTCTATTTGTGACCAGTACAGGGCTCCGGCGCACATCACGCAGGGCTCGAGTGTCACATATAAAGTACAGCCTGAAAGGTATTTACCTCCAATGTTTTCTGCTGCTGCTGTGATCGCCTGCATCTCCGCATGGGCTGTGACATCATGTAAATGTTCCGTAAAATTGTGCGATCGCGCAATAATTTGATTGTTCACCACCACCACTGCACCCACGGGCACCTCATCTTTTTCAAAGGCTTTCTGTGCTTCCATCAATGCCTGGCGCATGAAGTATTCATCATTAAACGGAGAAATCATTCTGTCGAAATTTGAAGCTTGAAATTACGAATTCCTTCCTCCCCTATTCCATTCCGCAACTGAAAATTGTACTTTTGATTTTCATGAGTTTAACAGCACATATTCCCCGACTACAAAAAGGCGACTTGATCTACATCACCGCACCCGCGAAGTCGATAGACTCATCGTATGTACATTACGCGGAAAATTACTTGAGAAATCAAGGGTTCCGAGTAGAAATTTCCACGCACTGTCTTGGAGAGCATCATTATTTCTCAGGGAGTGAAGCAGAACGGGCCTTGGATTTTAACAACGCCATCTACAATCCTGAGGTAAAAGCCATTTTGTGTGCTCGCGGTGGTTATGGCTGTATTCAGATCTTGGATCAAATTGATTGGGACGCGTTTTCTGAAAATCCAAAATGGCTCGTTGGGTTTAGTGATGTGACTGTTTTTCATCATCGTCTGCAACACTTAGGAATGCCAAGTATACATGGAAGTATGCCTTTAAACTTTGAAGAAAACACCAAAGAAGCGCTTGAAACATTGATCGCTGCAATGCAAGGCTACCCCTACTCCATTAAGTCTCCTGCGCATACCAACAATCTAGATGGTGAAACTGAAGGCGTCTTGGTTGGTGGAAACCTTAGTATAGTTTACAGCCTTCTAGGCACCAAAGACAAAACACAATTTGACGGTGGAATTTTATTCATTGAAGATCTTGCCGAACAGCGCTATCACCTCGACCGCATGCTGCATTCCCTCATACGATCCGGTGCGAGTCAAGGGTTGAAAGGCCTTATTGTGGGTAGTTTTACCTCCATGCAAGACACGGCGGTACCTTTTGGAAAAGACACATTAGAAATTATAACTGAACATTTTGGAGGCTTAGGAATTCCGATTGCTTTTGGGTTTCCAGCTGGACATATCCCTGACAATCGTGCGTTGATTTTTGGTGAAAAGGTGCAGTTTTCGGTAGATAAATCGGGTGCTCTTCTTTCGTTTAGAAACAATTAATTACATCACCACCACGCGACGTACATGTCTTTCACCCGCAATTAAAACGGTGCAGATAAACACACCTGAAGGCATTTGGTCTAAAAAAACACTTCCTTCAGCACCAATGCTCCACGTGCCCACATAGGTACCAAGATCACTGTAAACTGTCACCTGAGACCCTTCCGGACCAACAATGGTAAAATCTCCACTTGATGGATTTGGAAAAACACGCACAACGACAGCAGCCGACTCAATGCGGTTCGTCATTTTAAAAATTTCATTCGTTTGTTCCTTTGCCTCTGTGGATGAACCTTGTAAATGCTGTTCTTCCTGCGCAAACGCAATGGTACTTAGACACAATGCACACGCCATCAACCCCTTTTTCATAACATTCTTTTTTCAGTCAAACACGGATTTTGTAGAAAAATAACAGCGTCAATCAAAATATCTCGGCTTTTTAACTTATAATGAATCTAAATAAGAACCTTTGCCATAGTACATTGTTCTAACTATTAAATTTGCATGGTAATTTTTAAACTGTAAGAACTACATTTATGAGCAAGTCAGCACTTCTTTCCTCGTCAATCGCTAAAAAATATTGGATGGCGATTACGGGATTATTTCTCTGTCTTTTTCTCGTTGGTCACTTGTTGGGGAACCTTCAATTGATTCTAAAAACGGGAGAAGAAGGGCGTAGAGCCTTTAACGAGTATGCGTACTTTATGTCGCACAACATCGTAATTAAGGTCATGTCGTACGCCACTTACCTATCTATTTTGTTTCACGCCATTGATGGAATTATGTTGGCGGTTCAGAACAAAAAAGCACGTCCAGTAGCTTATGCGTACAACAAGCCAGGAGCCAATTCATCCTCAGCTTCGCGCAACATGGCTGTACTTGGAAGCGCCATTTTCATCTTCATCGCGATTCACATGTCGAATTTTTGGTGGAAAATGAAGTATTCTTCTGACCCGATGCCTTTGCATCTAATGACAAAGGATATAAGCGTTTCGATGGGTCAAAATCCATTGACAGGTCAGGAAATGAAAAATACGATCACTGTGACTTACGCCCTAACAACCAATGGTGACTACATTGAATATTCCTACATTGATCCGCAGACGAAAAAGAAAATGGACATCGTAGAGGTTAAAGATCACGTTAAATTCTACGCGAAAGATAAAGATGTTGAAATTGGTGAAGGCTACAAGGATTTGCACTCACTTACCGTAGCGTTCTTTGGTCAGGACAGATCGAAAGAAGGTGTTCCTGCGAATAAAAACGCAGGTTTAGCCGTAGCGCTTTATGTTTTAGCAATGCTTGTGCTGTCCTTCCACCTGTGGCATGGTTTCGCCTCGGCCTTCCAATCGCTTGGAATGAATCACCCTCGCTATACACCTGCCATTCGCGCATTTGGTAAGGTGTTCTCTATTGTCGTTCCATTACTATTTGCGATTATTCCTATTCTTCTTTTCATCAATAAATAAGCTGATATCGTATGTCAAAGCTAGATGCAAAAATACCGGCGGGTCACATTTCAGAGAAATGGACCGACCATAAAAATCATTTAAAACTTGTTGCGCCTAACAACCGTCCGAAAATCGATATAATCGTTGTAGGAACAGGTCTTGCTGGAGCTTCTGCTGCTGCGTCACTCGGGGAAATGGGTTACAACGTGAAAGCCTTTTGTTTCCAAGATTCTCCACGTCGTGCGCACTCGATTGCCGCTCAAGGGGGAATCAACGCTGCAAAAAATTACCAAAATGACGGTGACTCTGTGTACCGTTTGTTTTACGACACCATCAAGGGTGGTGACTACCGCGCACGTGAAGCCAATGTTCACCGTTTGGCTGAAGTATCTGGAAACATCATTGACCAATGTGTTGCTCAAGGTGTTCCTTTTGCACGTGAGTACGGTGGTTTGTTGGATAACCGTTCATTCGGTGGGACACAAGTTCAACGTACCTTCTACGCGGCTGGTCAAACTGGACAACAGTTGTTGTTAGGAGCGTATTCCGCACTTTCTCGTCAAATTGGTGTAGGACATGTTACCATGTACAACCGCCATGAGATGCTCGACTTGGTAAAAGTAGATGGTAAAGCACGTGGAATCATTGCGCGCAACCTTGTAACTGGAGAAATAGAACGTCACTCTGCACACGCGGTGATTATCGCTTCGGGAGGATATGGAAATGTATATTTCCTCTCAACCAACGCAATGGGAAGTAACGTGACAGCTGCATGGAAAACGCACAAGCGTGGAGCATTGTTCGCGAATCCTTGCTTCGTACAAATTCACCCAACATGTATTCCAGTTCACGGGACAAATCAATCGAAACTGACCTTGATGTCGGAATCATTGCGTAACTCTGGCCGTATTTGGGTGCCGAAGAAAAAAGAAGATGCTGAAGCGATTCGCGCTGGTAAATTGAAGCCGACACAAATTGCTGAAGACGACCGCGACTATTTCTTGGAAAGAAGATATCCTGCATTTGGAAACCTTGTTCCACGTGATGTCGCATCTCGCGCAGCGAAAGAGCGTTGTGACGCTGGTTTTGGAATTGAAGCAAATGACACAAATGAAGGTGTTTACCTTGACTTCTCTTCAGAAATTCGCTCGAAAGGAAAACAAGCGGCATTTGCGCAAGGAGATCACGCACCAAGTGACGCTAAAATTCTTGAGCTTGGAAAAAAATGGGTAGAAGAGAAATACGGAAACCTATTCCAAATGTACGAGAAGATTACTGATGAAAATCCGTACGAAACACCTATGAAGATTTACCCCGCTGTGCATTACACAATGGGGGGTGTTTGGGTTGATTACAACCTACAAAGTACAATTCCGGGCTGTTTTGTGGCAGGTGAAGCAAACTTCTCTGATCACGGAGCCAATCGACTTGGAGCTTCTGCATTGATGCAAGGTTTGGCGGACGGATATTTTGTATTGCCCTACACGGTTTCTAATTATTTGGCGGATGAAATCCGTACAGGGAAAATTTCTACCGAATCTGCAGAATTTGACGAGGCCGAAAAGAATGTACGCGATCAAATCAATGCCTTCTTGAATAACAACGGAACAAAATCCGTGGACTCCTTCCATAAACGCCTTGGCCTCATTATGTGGAATAAAGTCGGAATGGGAAGAAGTGAAAAAAGCCTTACAGAAGCAATTGCAGAGATTGAAGCCCTTCGTACGGAATTCCGCAAAGATGTATTCGTACCCGGAAGTGCTGAAGAGTTAAATCCAGAATTGGAAAAAGCAATGCGTGTGGCAGACTTGATCGAGCTTGGTCAATTGATGGCGCAAGATGGCCTTCAACGCAACGAATCATGCGGTGGTCACTTCCGTGAAGAATACCAAGATGAAGAAGGTGAAACACTTCGTGATGACGAGAACTTTAAATTTGTTAGCGCCTGGGAATACAAGGGTGATGACATTCGTCAGGAAGAACTTCACAAAGAAGCGTTGATTTACGAATTCATTAAAATCGCAGCGAGAAATTATAAGTAGTGGTTAGTTAGCTAGTGGTTAGTTGGTTAGTGGATTGTAACAGTAGAATGGGGAAAGTTAATTCATATAAAGATTTACAAATTTGGCAACGTTCAATTGAACTGTGTAACGCTATTTACCAGCTTTCATCGCGTTTTCCAAAGGAAGAAATGTATGGAATAACGAACCAAATGCGAAGATGTTCAGTCTCAATTCCAAGCAATATCGCCGAGGGATTTGGTCGTAGCAATAAGAGTTACATCAATTTTCTGCACATTTCTCGCGGTTCGTTGTATGAACTTGACACCCAACTTACTTTGGTTAAAAAACTAAGTTTAAGCCGTGATGAAGAGACAATTGTTTCAGTTGAACAAGAAATTAGTGAGATTGGCAAAATGATAAATTCATTCATCAATACTTTAAAGGAAAACGATAAATAAACGAATTGTTGTTGTGTAAGACTCGCCTAACTTACTAACAACTAACAATCTAAAAACTAAAATGATATGGCATCAAAATTCATCAATATAACCCTTAAAATCTGGCGTCAGAAAAACGGCACAACCAAGGGTGGTTTGGAAACTTACGGATTGAACAATGTTTCAACGGACAGTTCATTCCTAGAAATGCTCGATCAATTGAATGAGCAGTTGATCAACGAACGCAAAGAGCCTGTTGCTTTTGACCACGACTGCCGCGAAGGTATTTGTGGAAGTTGTTCCTTGTACATCAACGGACGCGCGCACGGACCAGACAGAGGTGTTACCACTTGTCAGTTGCACATGCGTACCTTCAAAGACGGTGAAACGATTTATGTTGAGCCATGGAGATCTCGCGCCTTCCCCGTAATTAAAGACTTGGTTGTTGACCGTAGCGCTTTTGACCGTATCCAACAAGCCGGAGGATTTGTTTCTGTAAACACATCTGGACGTACGATTGATGCGAATGCTACACCTATTCCAAAAGCAGATGCAGACAAAGCGTTCGAAGCAGCAGCATGTATTGGTTGTGGAGCGTGTGTTGCGTCGTGTAAAAATGGATCAGCTATGTTGTTCGTTGGAGCGAAAGTTTCACAGTATGCATTGTTGCCACAAGGAAAGGTTGAGGCGCAACAACGCGTGCTAAACATGGTACGTCAAATGGACGAAGAAGGATTCGGAAATTGCACAAATACAGGTGCTTGCGAAGTTGAATGTCCGAAAGGAATTTCGATAGAAAACATCGCACGAATGAACCGTGAATACTTGAAGGCAATCGTTACAGAAGACTAAAATTTTTCACATACGTTTTAAAAAGAGTCCGCCATTGGTGGACTTTTTTTATGATATTCGCTTTGAAACGTGCGAAAATCACCCTATTCATGCCCAACATTTGGTAATTTGTTTTACATTCGTGAAAACTAATTTAAAAACTCATATGAAAAAATTATTACTAACAATTGCTGTTGTCGGGTCGGCGTTGCTGTCTCAGGCGCAGGTTATTTGCTCGGTGGAATCACCAGCAAACATCGCGGGCAACTACGACTTCACGTGGGCAGATCCTGCGGGCGGTTGGGGAACTCCTGATTTCTTAATTCCTGGAACATTCATTACTGGTGAATTGATCATGGTAAATGATGGTACTCCTGGAACAAACGCAACGTATGGAAACAACCTTTCAGAAGAAGGGTGTAATCCTTCATTGCCAAATGCCTATGCTGGAAAAATTTGTGTTATTCGTCGAAACACATGTGAGTTCGGTTTGAAAGCATTGGAAGCTCAAAACGCTGGAGCTATCGGTGTAATCGTTGTGAATCGCGACCCTGAGGTGATTGCAATGGGTTCTGGTGCTTCTGGTGCGAGTGTAACAATTCCTTGTGTGATGATCACTAGTACGGATGGTGCTACAATTATTGACGAAATGGCTAACGGACCTGTGACTGCTTTCATTGGGAACAAAGCTGGTTTGTATGCAAACGATGGTGGTATTTCGGCTGGAACTTCTCTGATCTCTAAGTATTCTGGTGTGAATTCATTATTGGCTCAAGACAATACTGAATTTAGCTTTGCTATTGGTACTGAAGTGGTAAACTGGGGTTCAGCTGCACAATCAAACGTTACAGTGAACGCGAAAGTAACTGATCCTTCAGGTGCTACTGTTTACAACAACACGGTAACAATCACGTCTCCAATGCAATCAGGTGACACGGTAGATATATTCCCTGGTGGTGCATACTCCTTCCCTGATTTCTCATTGCCAACTTACGCTGATGGACGATACACTGTATCTTACACTTTGTCTTTGTCTGGTGCGGATGACTATGATGCGGATAACGCTGTAAGTTCTGATTTCACCGTAACTGACTCCATTCTTTCTTATGCATTGCTTGATGAAACGACAAATCACCCAGTATCAAACAACGGATACCGTCCATCTACAAACAACCAAACCTTCTCTACTTGTATGATGATTAGCGATCCTAACGCTAGCCGTATTGGTGTGAATGGCGTTTACTTCTCTGCATCTACCGCTGCTACATCTGGTGTTGCACTTACAGGTGAAGAAATCGCATTGTACTTGTACCGTTGGGACGATCCATTTGTTGACTTGAACGATGCTGCGCTTGCATTTACAGCGTTGACTTCAGTTGGTTCTGGATTTTACTACTTCCCAGGAGATCTTCAAGGGGAAACTGTTTACGGTGCATTCGATTCTCCAGTAGTTCTTGAAGATGGTGCTCGTTACTTGGCTTGTGCGCAAACTGTAAACCTGGATATATACCTTGGTCACGACACGAAAACAAACTACACGTGGAACGAAGCATACTACTTGCAACCAATCTCTCCAAACGAGAGTGATGCTGCATGGTTCGCTTCAGGATTTGGTGCTGATGCAATCTCTGCGATGGCAGTGAATGTATTCGATGTAAATTCTATCGGAATTGAAGAAAATACATTGGAAGGTGTAGCTTACCCGAACCCTGCTACCGATGTTGTCACTGTTTCTATGAAAGCTGAAGGTACTGCTACACTTACTGTAACTGATGTTGCTGGTAAAGTTGCTTTCTCTAACGCAATCAACCTTGTAAACGGTAAATCACAAATCAACATCGCTGCTCTTGAGGCTGGTGTTTATGTGTTCAATGTTGTTCTTGAGGATGGTAAAACATCACAATTCAATGTTGTAAAAAGATAATCCACGAATTGGATAGAGAAAGGGGCGACCAGTGATGGTCGCCCCTTTTTTGTTGCGCTAAAAGCCCAAAGTCTAATGTTATAATTGTTTTCTATTTGGGTTATGCGCTTGTACCACCTATAATTAAATACGATGACAAAATTGCTTTTTTCCATGCTTTGTTTTGTTTTATGTTCCTCGCTAGGCATGCGTAACAAATCAACTCACTTATTGACTGGAACCAAACAAATATTTGTGAATTCAACCAAAGATTTTTCGCTCGAGGATACCGTACTTTTCCCTGGTATATTCTTGAACAAGGAAAGTGATGAACTAACTGAGGGCTTTCAACTATTCACATTTGACTTTGACAAAAACACGGTCGAGCATAATTTTTGGAAATACTATGGAGATTCTATTGTAGACACAACGGTAAATCTCATCATCAAACCGATATCTGTTAACGAGAACTTTGCCATTTTCATTTTTGAAGATAAATCCATGTATTACAACACCTTGAAAGAAAAATATTTTATTCTAAACCTAAAAAACAACCCGAATTATCCCAAACTACAGATTTTATGGAAAGAGCCCGGAGGACTAAAAGGGGCGTACGCAGTGGATACCCGAGATTTCAATGGCTTATTTACGGATTCAAAAGAGGATATCTTTGAGCTTTAGAGAAATCTGCTTACCTTAGTTAACAGGCCTAAAGGTTGATTAATTGGGCCAGTCGTACTTGTACTTAACACGCCTAGGTTCTTTTTCAGGAAATATTTCAAAGTATATTTCAGGTGCCCCGTAGGCATCATATTCCCAATCTCGTCTAAATATGTTCATCATATTTCTCCCTAACTCTTTTTGGCCTAATTTATATAAACAGTATCCTTTACCAATTAGTTCATGATTTCCAAGCCTACTAAATCGAGATTCTCCTGCTCTTTCGAAGCAATACAAGGCACCATAATAGTCTTGCAGTTCAATTCTGCAGTACCCCAAATCACAATAATAATCATACCAATTCCAATTGACATTTCCTTCGAACGATCGAATTGCTTTTAAATAGTATTCTTCAGCTTCATTAAATCTCCTGCAATCGGATAAATACTCAGCATAAATCGCATATGGGGTGACAGCACTATCACCATACTTTTCGATCAATACTTTGCAATCCTTGAATGCATTCGACGAGTCCTTCAATTCTTTAAAATAATACTCTGCTCTGTATTCAAGTATTCTGAATTCTTCTGCATTTTCCGAAGAAAGAGCGAATTTTAAATTCTTTAATACCTGTCTACTATTTTTATAGTATTTTCTAAATAGATTCGCTCTGGCGAGATAATAATTTGAATTAGGTTTCAAAGAAATAGCTTTGTTCATATCATTCAATGCTAATTTCAAATATTCCTTATTTAAGGTGTCATCTTCATAAAGATGTAGGTAACATGTTGCACGTTCGACATACATAGTGTCGAACTTAGGATTTAATTGCAAGATCTCATTACAGATCTCTATGGCACCGCTAAAGTCATCAATCTTAATTAGACTTTCTTTTTTTTGTCGCAAATCAAAGATTTTATTTCCCAAATCTTCTTGTTGTCGCAAACTCCCATTATTACAGCTGAATAAAGAACAAAACAATAATGAAATAACTAAATACTTTAACATTTCTCTACATTTATTCAAATGTACAAGTTTTAATCTTAATAAATAATTATTAGTCAGGGGTAAAAGATTTGAATCTGAAACTCGCATTTATGTAAACACCCTATTGGAATTTAATAGTTTAACACAGTTTCCCCTATATTTTTTTATATTTTCGTTGGGACACTTGTACATGGAAAAATGCCTATTTATACAGCAACTTTGTGAGGAAGGATTTTTACTTTTTCCTTGTGATGAGTATCATAAACCTTTACTGAATGTTTCAAACTTTAGGGTTGAATTATTCCGATTTAATGAGGAAATGAAATTAAAGATTCACCATGGTACGTTTAATTATTCCCAGAATTTAGCATTGTTGTGCGGTGTTAGAAATGAATTGGTAGTCGTAGATGTGGATAAAGAATTTCGAGGTACATCCGTTTGGAAAGATTGGCTTTTGCGGTACAATGGTGGAAAAGATATTGAAACGCTCAAAATTGAAACAGCTGGTGGAGGTTTACATTATTATTTTCATTTTCAACGCGAGCAATTTTATCCATTTGAAAGCATTTACCGACCTTCTTTTCAAACATACGGTAAGGCGGGAATTGACTTAATTGCTGAAAATGGCTATGTAATGATTCCCTTTACCGTTCATCTGAATGGGAACGTGTATTCCATTAAAAATTATTCATCCGGCGTCAATATAAAAGAACAAATTAATCATTTGCCTGAATGGCTCTTTTTACTGTTCAAGAATACTACGGAATGGAGGAAAAATAATATTTTTAGATTAAACTATAAAACATGAATAATCAAAGAGAAACACTTGACATTTACAATTGTTTAAAACAATTCCTACAGATAAAGTCTCCAGATTCTATCAGCCTAAAATCGTGTTTTCGTGGATTTGGATTTCCTAATGGTGATAAAAGGGGTGATGATAATTTTGCCAATAGAATAGAGTATTCATACATAGAAGGTCATTATAAGGAAGATTACAAGTCATTGTTAGGAAATGACTTGAGTTATGAATCTTTTTATCATTGGGTGATTACAGAAGCGAATGAAGATCAATTAAGTTCGTTGTTTTCAGAATTCCCATTTAAAATTAAACACTTGTTTTATATGGATAAAGACGAGGATTGCGACGAAGATTACGAAGTGTTTGATTTCGATGAAATTAGTTCTCATCCCATAGCGAAAGATAAAGATTTTTTAAATGATTATTTTCATGAAATAGCCCAAGCTTCGAATCAATTAATTCTATTAAAGAAGCCTGGAAATGAAGAAGACTCAGAGATTTATGATATCAACGGCAAATGCATAAGTAATTTAATCTACAATAAGGTTTTTAACGAATTGGATGACGACAATCTGTACGGTGGTAATTTGATAAAATCCATTGATAAGGATAATTTCATTTTAATTGAGCAATGTGGAAACCCTTATTATTTTTCTACGATTAAATATTTATTTCAATGGAATGGTGAAGAAATCGAGTTAATTAAAACCATTGAGGATGATTTTAATTTGGATACTAAAGAAAGTCAGATTCTAGCAAATGACATTTCAAAATTATTTATTGAAAGCCTAGCCGAGAGTGTAAACTAGTAAGTTTTTGTTTTAGATTATAATGTCAAAAAACCTGAGCTATGACTCAGGTTTTCTTGTAAACGAAATTGTCGTCAGACTTATATAAAAGAACTCTCAATTAGAAGTTCAATGTTAATCCAAAGATCAATGGATTCGCCTCTGGATTCAATGTGGTGTAGAACAACGGAAGCAGTCCATAACTAGCAAATGCTCCCCAGTTTCCGTATCCAATGCGAACAGTTCCATCCAGGCGAAACGTTTGCAAACCAAACTGCCCTTTCTGCACTGAAACGATTCTTTTCCCATCGTCATACGCACGCTTGTAACGTGAGGCAATTTTCACACCTCCAACAACACCAGCGGCAACATAGAATGACTTGTCTGCATCTGCATTGCTATTGAATTCTAGCAATAGGGGAACGGTCAAATATGTGGCTTTTAATTTGTTCTTGGTATAATTTATTGCAGTGTCCATAACCGCGACAAGGTCTCCCCCTCCCTCATCACCAATTTGAACGCTAGCCACATAATTATCACGAAAAGCCACTTGTGTAAAGCTGAAACCAAGTCCCGTAGTGATTCCTAAATATTCTTTTGCAATGGGGAATTTGTGCTCAAATATATTCAAGTTCCACACCATAGATTTACCAATGTCGTTTTTCAAGTAATCGCTAGTGCCAAAATCTTGATTGAACTGATTGTTCATGAGCATCATGAAACCCATATCTAATCCAGCCCAATGCGCTTCAAAGGCTTTGTCTTCTTTTGAATCCCCTGGTGCAGCATCGATGGTGTCCAATTTTTCATCACTTTCATCAGAATGATCAATGAGAATAATTTCCACTTTTCCCATGTTCATGCGTGTGGTGTCGCGCTTAGTCTCCTCCTTTTGTGCAAATGCATGAAGTGAAACCATACATAGCACTATTGCCGTCTTTTTCATACTCTTGTTTTTAATTGATTTAAGCGCTTTTTGTCGCTTTTGTTGGGTTAGACCTTCATTCTGATAAAAAGTTACAGCAGAGGCAACTTATTCTTCCCAATCGGTCATAAAATCATCGAGGTCGCGACGGTCTTTCTTGGATGGCTTCCCGGTTCCAAATTGTCTATACGCCTGTTGAGCCAATTGGTACTGACGCAACTTTTCGCGTTCTTCATCCGTGGTCGTGTCGAGTAGATACTCCGCAACGAGTTTTGGACCGACGCGTTTTTCTAATAGTTGAACAACCGAGTAGGTGAATGTAGCAGTATTGTGAGAAACAGAAATTAAATCACCGACCTTAGGTTCACGCGAAGGTTTGATGCTTGCACCATTGACCTGTACTCTACCTTTTGAAATCAATTCAACGGCATGCGAACGCGTTTTTGCCAAACGCACGGCCCAGAGGTATTTATCCCATCTCAAACTCAAGACGCGCTTTTTTAGAAAGTGACTCGATGATGCATTGATAGGAGTGGTCTATGAGACGATAAAACAAAGCATCAGGAACATCGCTATTGACAGCAATCGTATTCCAATGTGTTTTACTCATATGCCAACCGGGTTGAATTCCAGCGTAGGACTCCCTTAACTCAATCGCATATTCAGGATTGGATTTAAGATTCACACCAGAAAAGTTATCTACGTCAGTCAGCGCAAACATTTTATTGCACACCTTAAAGACCAAGGTTTTATGATCGAAAGGGAAATGTTCAGTTACTCCTTTTTTCGCCAAACAATAGGTTCTGTATGACTCAAGGTTCATTGCGATTAATGAATGGCTGGGGCGTTATCGTAACGTCCTAGGCGGTACAACATTTTTGTGTGCTCACTCAACGCTGAAACAAATGTCTTGTACGAATGATATGGCAAGTTATATTCAGTCGCCGTCTCGCGAACGATTTTAGACAATTTGCGGTAGTGTATGTGACAGATATTTGGGAACAAGTGATGTTCCACTTGATAGTTTAAACCACCAACATACCAAGAAAATAGACGCGCTCCTGGAGCAAAATTCGCCGTGTTGTACAATTGGTTTACTGCCCAATCCGCTTGAATGTTTCCAGAGTCATCTGGCATAGGATAATCTGATACCGGTGTTACGTGAGCGGGTTGGAAAATACTCGCCAATGTTAATCCTGCAACAAAGTGACTCGCCAAGAAACCAAGAATTGTGAACCACCATGGTGCCGGAACGAAATAGATCGGCAAAGCAATGAACACTCCAGCGTAAATGATTTTATTCACGATTAGAACAGCTAAATGCTTGGCAAACGTGATCTTTTGAGTTCCTATCAATCCCATTTTCTTGTAACGAACCGCTTGATTGTAATCTTTTGAAACGAACCAAAGGAGTGTCATTAATCCGTAAAAAAACCAAGCATAGATGTGTTGGAATTTGTGGAATTTTCTACGCTTCTCGTGTGGAGAAAAACGAAGTACTGGGCCTGGGTTTAAGTCTTCATCCATCCCTGTTACATTGGTGTACGTATGGTGTAAAATATTGTGTTGAATTCTCCAATTGACATCACTTCCACCCAAGAAAATCATCACGTTTCCAACAAGTTTATTTACCCATTCCTTACTCGAATAAGCGCCGTGATTGGCATCATGCATGACAGAAAGGCCAATTCCCGCCATTCCAAACCCCATGATTACCCACAGCAACATGATGAACCAATAATTTTCTGCTATTGTGAGCATGATCACGAAAGGCGTGAAATAAATCGCCAACATCGCAATGGTTTTGAACACCATTTGAAAATTTGCATGACGAGAAATATTCTCCTTTTTAAAGTATTCGTTTACTCTCTTCTTTAGGGTTTTGTAAAACTCATCGTTGTGTCCTGACGCAAATTTAACACTTGAAATGTCCATGCAGTTTGGTTTAAGTGAAGCACAAAGATACGATAATCAGTAAGGTAAACCTAACAATACGTTACACGCTATCATTAAACATTATTCTCGCTATTTTTGTTAGACTTTTTTAAGCAATCTAACATGTCCAACACCCCTGAAAATTCCTTGCCCTATTGTCTTGATTTATTGAATCGAAAGCGTCTTTCAACACTTGAGATTCAAATTGGTAACACAAGTATGGGAGGAAATGCACCCATTCGCGTTCAATCCATGACCACCACAGACACTATGGATACAACAGGATCCGTAGAGCAATCTATCCGTATGATTGACGCGGGTTGTGAGTTGGTGCGTTTGACTGCTCCGAGTAAAAACGAAGCCGAGAATTTGCGCAACATCAAGGAAGTCTTGAATTCTCGCGGGTACAATACACCACTTGTCGCGGACATTCACTTTACACCCAATGCCGCTGAAATTGCTGCGGGTATTGTCGAAAAGGTCCGAGTGAATCCGGGTAATTACGCGGACAAAAAGAAATTTGAAGAGATTGATTATACAGAAGAAAGTTATCAAGCTGAATTAAGACGCATTGAAGAAAAATTCACGCCCCTCGTTTTGCTTTGTAAAACGAACGGAACAGCGATGCGCATTGGCACCAATCACGGGTCATTATCCGATCGAATTCTAAGCCGTTTCGGTGATACGCCAGAAGGAATGGTAGAATCCGCGATGGAATTTATTCGCATTTGTGAAAAACATGAGTACCATTCGCTAGTGATTTCGATGAAGGCGAGTAACACTCTTGTGATGGTTCAAGCCTACCGCCTATTGGTAGCCACAATGTTGAAAAACGGAAGATGCTATCCGTTGCACCTCGGTGTAACTGAAGCAGGAGACGGCGAAGATGGTCGAATAAAATCTGCTGTAGGAATCGGCGCTTTACTAGAAGATGGGCTAGGTGATACGGTTCGTGTTTCATTGACCGAAGCACCAGAATTCGAAATCCCGGTTGCACGAAAGCTGATTGCCAAATATTCGAATCGAAAAAACATCTTTCCTTTACCTGAGGGACAAATTCCTAAATATTCACCATACAGTCAGGAGAGAAGAAAAACAACACAACAACACAACATTGGAAGCGAACATGTGCCTGTTGTAGTTGCTGATTTATCAAACAAGAAAGAAATAACACCAGCAAACTTTTTTGCGTTCGGATATACGTATTCCGTTCAATTGGATAAATGGACAATCTTGGACCAGGCTGCAGATTATGTATACATCGGTGATAACACCTTGGATTTTGAATTACCCGGTCCGATCGGAGTAATCGTTAACTATGCTGTTTGGCAAAAACTGTACACGAATAAAGCTGGTTTTTCTCCCTTGTTAACCCTTGAGCAAGTTCAAGAAATCACAACAGATACAGCAGGGTTTGTACTCATCAAGGCAGAGGATGCCATGCCGGTTGACTTGCTTCGATCTCATCCGGGTTTAACCGTCGTATTGGCGACTGATTTTGACAACAAGACACATGTTTTCCGAAACTTTTATTTGAATTTAGCGAAAAACGGTTTAATCAACCCAATTATCCTTCAATTCACGGAACACACTGCAGACGAGGAGACCTTTCAGTTATACACATCATCAGATGCCGGATCATTGTTGATTGATGGCTTTGGAGATGGTTTATGGTTGTGTAGTGACCAACCGCGGAAAGTCATCAACTCAACCGCCTTTGGGATACTTCAAGCGACGCGATCCAGAATATCAAAAACCGAATACATTTCATGTCCATCTTGCGGACGTACCTTGTTTGACTTACAAGAAACAACCGCCAAGATACGCGAGCGCACTTCACACTTGAAGGGAATCAAGATTGGGATTATGGGTTGTATTGTGAATGGGCCGGGAGAAATGGCTGATGCAGATTACGGGTATGTAGGAACCGGGCCTGGTAAGATCAATCTATACAAAGAAAAGGAAGTAATCAAGCGCAACGTTCCTGAAGACAACGCAGTTGATGAGCTTATCGAGCTTATACGATCCAATGGGGACTGGATAGATGCACAATACTAAAAAATAAAAGGTCCGAAATTAACTCTCGGACCTTTTTTATATCATTATGTTTCACGTGAAACTATCGACCTAAGTGTATCAAAAGAACAGAAATGTCACTTGGTGAAACACCACTAATTCTAGCCGCCTGACCAATGTTCACTGGTCGAACTTTAGTTAGCTTTTCTTTTGCTTCCGAGCTTAGACTTAACATCGCTTTAAAGTCTGTATCACTCGGAATTACTACATCTTCCAAACGATTCATCTTGTGTGCTTGTTCTTCTTCTCGCGATATGTAGCCTTCATATTTCATCAAAATCTCAGCTTGAGAAACAATGTCTGGATGATCATTCATCAGATCATGTGCTAATTTATTTAGGTCTGAATTCAAATTTAAAAGGTCAGATATTTCTATTTGTGGACGTGTAATTATACTCGACATTTTAACCTTTTGCGTCAATAACGAAGAGTCCTTCAGCTCCAAAACAGGGTTCAATTCCTCTGGTGAAACACTCGTTTCTTTAAATGCCTGAATTAACTTTTCGGTGCCAAGATTTTTGATTTCCACACGCTTTAAGTCCTCTTCATTGGCTAAACCAATACCAACACCAATAGGAGTGAGGCGCACATCCGCATTGTCCTGACGCAAAAGAATACGGTATTCAGCACGACTGGTAAACATTCGGTACGGTTCTTTCGTTCCTTTTGTAATCAAATCATCAATCAATACACCGATGTATGCTTCATCACGATTTAGAATAAACGCTTGATCACCATGCACCTTTCGATGTGCATTAATACCCGCCATTAAACCCTGACAAGCTGCTTCTTCATACCCAGTTGTTCCATTGATTTGTCCAGCAAAAAATAGATTTTCTACTTGTTTGGTTTCCAAGGTGTGTTTCAACTGGGTAGGAGGGAAGTAGTCATATTCAATTGCATAGCCTGGACGAAACATTTTCACATGTTCAAAACCTGGAATGCTCTTCATTGCTTCATACTGCACTTCCTCCGGTAAAGACGTACTAAAGCCATTCACATAAATTTCTACGGTACGCCATCCTTCTGGTTCGACAAAGATTTGATGGCGATCACGATCTGCAAAACGATTGATTTTATCTTCTATACTTGGACAATATCTAGGCCCGCTTGATTTAATCGCACCATTAAACATTGGGGAACGATCAAAACCTGTGCGCAATAAATCATGTGTTCGTTCATTTGTATACGTGATGTGGCATGGACGTTGTAAAGTGAGTGCCGAGGTGCTTCCGAAACTAAATTTCGAAGGGTTCTCATCTCCTTCTTGAATTTCCATTTTCGAATAATCCAGCGATCGTCCATCCACACGGGGAGGGGTACCTGTCTTCATTCGACCGGCTTCAAAACCCAATTCAATCAATTCCTCTGTTATTCCGGTCGAAGCTTTTTCTCCAACACGACCACCACCGAACTGTTTTTCACCAAGATGAATCAAACCATTCAAAAAAGTTCCATTCGTTAAGACAACACTTTTCCCGTATATCGATATTCCAAGTGAAGTTTTGACACCACGAACAACACCACCTTCAACAATAATTCCGTTGCACATGTCTTGCCAGAAGTCAACGTTGGGATTTTCCTCCAAAAGAAAACGCCATTCCTCTGCAAACTTCATTCGATCATTTTGCGTTCTAGGAGACCACATCGCTGGGCCTTTCGAACGATTCAGCATTCGGAACTGAATCGCGCTTTTGTCACTCACAATTCCAGAACCACCACCAAGCGCATCAATTTCTCGAACGATTTGTCCCTTAGCCACACCACCCATTGCTGGATTGCAACTCATCTGAGCAATGGTGTTCATATTCATTGTGATCAACAAAACCTTTGAACCCATTTTTCCCGCCGCATTCGCGGCTTCACATCCTGCGTGGCCAGCACCGACCACAATCACATCAAATTCTTGAAGCATCCTGTAAACATTGTTTCACGTGAAACAAAATTACAACCTCAAATGCCTTTATGTTTCACGTGAAACATACTTATCTAAATAATAACCCTCTTTATCACGCATTAACTTTGCTTCTAGGTCACTTTTGTCGCCATAACCACACAAATGGAGGACACCATGAACACAAACACGCCTTAACTCTATTGCGCGATCGAAATCTAAGCCTTGAGCATTTTCATAAACCCGATCAACAGAAATGAATAAATCTCCAGAAACAATACTCCCCTCTGTGTAATCAAACGTGATTATATCCGTATAATAATCGTGATCCAAATATTGGCGGTTCATGACCAACAAATACTCATCAGAACAAAAAATCACAGTAATTTCACCGGTTGTTTTACCCTCTTCGCTTACGGCATTATCTAACCAGAAAGAAAAAAGTTCCGAAGACAACTCCGGAACTTCTACATCTATGAACTCAAATAAAATCATTGCTTCGAAAAGTAGATATTCACTGTTCTGCCCAAATTATCAAACTCTACTTCATCAGATAAATTACGCATCAAGAAGATACCACGTCCATTTTCTTGCATTATATTCTCAGGCGCTGTAGGGTCGGGGAGATTGGTAAAATCGAAGCCTGGACCTTCATCCGAGACACTGAAACAAAACGTTTGACCACCATCGCCAACAGCTACATCCACCTCGAGATTCTCTTGGCGCTTATTGCCGTGCAAAATCGCGTTGTTCACCGCTTCTGTGACCGCAATCAACACGTTGCCATAGTAATCCTCGTTCACCGATAAATCCGCACATACACGGTCAATTAACGTCTCTACTCTTGCGACATGATCAAATGACGACGGAATCTTTAATGTTTCAATTACTTCGTATCCTTCTTTCATCGTTCTAGCGATTATAAAGACCGATTGAAATACTCGTTTGCCTTGTCCTTGTAGTACTTTCTGTACGCCGGATCCACCGAACGAAGAAGATCAATTTGTCTTAATTTCTGTCGGTTATACTCCTCAAACAAAATATTGTTACCATTATTTTCATTTTTTCCAGAAGTCGATTCACGTTTCTCTTCAAAGCCTCTTTCCATCAACGCTTTTTCACTTTCCAACAAGCGCGTCAGTATCTCTTTCTGGCGGGTAATTAAATCCTGTGAAAACTGTTTATTGATCAGGGCACGCTCTTGTTCTTCAAGTTCCTTAATAAGTGGGTTAAGCTGATTTCCTTTGCCCTTACCTTCCTTATTCATTTCGTTTCGCAACTGTTCCAAACGCTGACGGATCGCAGTCTGTTCAGCCGCCATTTTTGCAATTTCTTTATTGCCTAGACCTTGCATACCCATACCTTGCTGACCAGGCTTATTACCCTGACCTTCTCCCGGCTTTTCTCCTGGTTTCTGACCCCCTGGATTGGGTCCCTTTTGCATCTGTTCCAACTGCTTTTTAAGCATCTGCTTCATGTCACTTGAATTCATTGACTGGCCACCTTTCGGGTTAGAACCGCCAGGTTTCGAACAACTCCCACTACCCGCCTTTTGACTCTGCATTTGTTGCTGCATTTGCTGCAAACTTTCATTCAATAGCAGGGCTAAATTGTTGTACGATGTCATCACCGTTTGTTGATGAATTCCCAGTGATGACTTGCGGTGCTCATCAATATCTTCCAAGGATAAAATATGATTCTCTCGGATCGTATTCAACTCCTTGTCCACGAAAGAAGCGATCTTCGGTTGACGCTTCGCCAGGGCCATTAGACTGTCACGAACAATTTTTGTGTCGTCGATAATCGCGCGCTGTTTTCGACCATATCTTCGGTAAGCGGGGTCATTGCTGCCAATGGTCGCAAAGCGCTTCATCACCTCTTCTTGATCAAAACTTAAGGCCATTAAGCTTTCTAAAATATTTCGCAAAGCGTTCATATCTTCCTCCTCTTGTTGCTGATTCGCTTGTTGCTGCATCATATCCATCTGCTCCGCCATCTCCTTCATTCCATCAGCAGCCGACTTCTGGTTTTCACCAGCCTTCTTCTCTTTTGAATTTTCCAAACCTTCCTTCGCATCATTCAAATCCTCTGAAATTTCCCCCTCCTTTTTCTCAGTATCACCTAAATCCATAGGTCGTTCAAGCTCTTTATTCAGCTCATTCAATTTTTTCAAATCCTCCTTCAACTCTTCGAACTTCTTGTTGATCTCATCTTGCTTTTTTACAGCGTCATCTTTCTTGATTTTCTCCGCTTCAATCTCCTTTTTCAAGTCTTCTTGTTCCTTAGAAAGCTCTTTTAATTCTTTCTCGATATCATCAATCTTCTCATTCACCTGAAGGCGCTTTAACATCTCCAAACTACGATCAAGTTGTTTTTTCATGTCCTCAGAAGACTGTTCCAACTTGTCTAAATTATCTTTCAATTCTTCCTTGTTGTTGTTCTTCAAAAGCTCCTCAAGTTTCTCTAACAAATCCTTCAACTCATCATCCATCACCTCATTCAAAAGCTTCTCAATCATCTCTTGTTTTTCCAAAAGTTCTTGGTCCATTTCGGATAATTGGTCTTTCTGCTGTGAGCTTTGTTCCATCATCTGCTTCATTTGTTCCAAAGCGTCTTTAATGCTCTCTTGTTCCTGCTGTAGTTGTTGGACTTGATTCAATTTGTTCCAATCGCTATTCTTGGAGTTCATAACGTCTTTCTTCATCTTCTCGACATCCTTTTGAAAATCCTTGGTGCGATTTAACAAACTCGATAAATCATTTTGAATCTTCTCCTGATCTTCCTCACGTTTGTCATTCAGCTCTTCCAGCGAAGGAAGTTTATAGGTGAAAACTTGACTTCTGGTAGACTTACTACCGTTCACACCATCATTATCTGTAACCACAAAATAGTATTCGATGCGGTCGTTTAATTTTACCCTTTCACGACGGAAATCAACAGCAAAATCAAAGGGTAAATCTGTACCATTCACCTTGCGTACAGATAAACGCTCCTCACGTCGTTTGCCATCCGCTGAAATCAACGTGTACACGAAATTCAAACTTGTCAAACCATAATCATCCGTGACTTGGCCAGTAAAGAAATGAAGACCTTCAGAAACCGTGTCTTGCAACTCGTTGACAATCACGGAAGGGTAGGCGTCCTTCACAACACTCAACTGAAAACCTGTTGAATCTACTTTGGAACGATGCGCATTTTGCATATAAATACTCACACGAGAGGTTTCGTTCAGCTTCTTAGACAACCTGAAGCCTTCCGACGTAAAACGCTTTCTAACGCTATTAAAAACGAAATCGACATACTTCGTATTCTTCGTTAAGACACTCCATTCGATTTGTGTTCCCTCAGGCACTGTTAGATCACCGGCGTTGGCAATGACCTCATCCTGTTTTCCAAGGTAGGATGGGTAGCTTAATTTCGCCTCCATCTTACCAATCGCTGAACGACCAAATACATTCAAGCGGTATTCATCACTATTAAATTCATTCGCCTCAAAATAGAAGGTACCCGATTGCTTTGGCTTGCGAATAACTCCAGAGAAAACATTCTTTGCTTTCCTGGTCATTAAGAACTTGCCATTCTCACTCACCAAATAAATGTGTTCAGGGAAATTCCTGCCCTTTAAGCGCACTTCAACCGGGAAATCTTCCCCTTCTTCAATCGAAAGATTATCGTTGCTTAAAACAAAGTTAAATGGTGCGACAGGCTTAAACTCTTTCTGGTAATTCACCACACGATTTGTTCCTTGAAGGAAAAGTGAGGGTGCTGCGACACCAACAGCAACGAAGATTAGGAACACCGGCAGAAGGTACTTTACATACTTTCTATTCTCTCGGAAATCGATTGCTGATGCAAACGGAACTGCAGTCAAAGTATTTGAACGTTGCATCACACTCGCACGAAGCAGTTCAATATTTCCATGATTCGCATCCAAATCATCCCGTAACTGCAATGTGTTTTTTAAACGATCGGAAATGTTTGGAAAGAAAGAACCAATGATTTCAGCCGCTTGATATCGGTCTATACGCGCACCGAAAGAGTACAGTTTTAAGAGAGGAATAGCAATGTACCGAACCAAAATGCCGAGGTTCACCAGGATAAAACCAAAGAAAAAGATGGCGCGCGTTACTGACCCAAAACGTCCAAAATACTCCAGCGTTGTAGTCAATAAAAAGGTGAATAATAAAACACCTATGAACAGTAAGACACCACGAATCATCTGGTTTTTGTAAAACTTTCGGATAAACGCGTCTATCTGTTCCAATAATTGATCAAAAGCACTACCCATCACTCCTTATTTTTGGCTTAACCTACTAAAATAAAACATATTCTTCAATTCGTTCAACACGAAAACATGTCAACACAGAAAAACGCTTCACCTACACATTCATAACACAGGTAGAAAGCCTTTCCCTCAACGAAAACTCATTATCTTTGCGCAAAACTTTTAGTCATGTCTGACAAGCCAGTACGCGTGCGCTTTGCCCCATCTCCAACAGGACCTTTACACATGGGGGGGGTAAGAACAGCACTTTACAACTATCTTTTCGCGAAGAAAAACAACGGAACATTCATCATTCGTATTGAAGACACGGATCAAACACGATTTGTTCCTGGTGCTCAAGATTACATCATGGACTCTTTAAAATGGTGTGGCATCATGCCCACTGAAGGTCCAGGTATTGGTGGAAATCATGGACCCTATGTTCAATCAGAACGCAAAGAAACGTACCGTCCTTATGCCGAACAATTGGTAAAAGAGGATAAGGCTTACTACGCTTTTGACTCCGCGGAAGAATTGGAAGATATGCGCGAACGTGCGAAACAAATGGGGATGCCGAACTGGCAATACAACCATGTCACACGCACAACGCTTAAGAATTCGTTAACGCTTCCTCAAGATCAAGTAGATGCGATGTTAGCGGAGGGTATTCCTTATGTGATCCGCATGAAGATGCCGAGAAACCGAGACGTTCGTTTTGAAGATATCATTAGAGGTTGGGTAGTTGTAAACACAAATAATCTAGACGATAAAGTGTTGTTCAAAAGCGATGGAATGCCCACCTATCACTTGGCAAATATTGTTGATGACCATTTAATGGAAATCAGTCATGTGATCCGTGGGGAAGAGTGGTTGCCGTCTGCGCCACTTCATTTTATGTTGTACGAAGCTTTTGGTTGGGATTGCCCTCAATTTGCACATTTACCGCTATTGCTTCGGCCTGACGGAAACGGTAAACTATCGAAGCGTGATGGGGATCGCTTAGGATTTCCTGTATTCCCAACAGACTGGCATACGGCTGAAGGAGAATTGTACTCCGGTTACAGAGAAAAGGGATACTTTCCTGGTGCGTTCATAAATATGCTGGCTTTCCTAGGCTGGAACCCGGGGACACCGCAAGAGATCTTTTCTTTGGCAGAATTGTGTGAGGCGTTTACCCTTGACCGTGTTTCCAAAGCTGGGGCAAAATTTGATCCAGACAAAACAAAATGGTTCCAACAACAATACTTGCGCATGACCCCGGATAAGGAGTTGGCTGAAATGCTTGCGACGGAAATGGAAAAACCTTTGGACCAAGATTCACTTGAAACGATTTGTCATTTGATGAAGGAGCGAGCGACATTCGTTCGTGACATTTTATCTGATGGCGCATACTTGTTTGATGCCCCAACAACTTACGACGAGCAAACCGTTTCTAAAAAATGGAAAGAAGGCTCCGTTGTAATTTTAGGAGAGTGGAAAGGTGTTTTAGAGACTATTAAACCATTCAACCATGAAAACATCGAAACTGCCTTCAAAAGCTTCCTTGCAGATAAAAATTTAGGAATCGGTGCTGTTTTGCCACTTTTCCGACTTTTATTGACTGGAACAGGAATGGGGCCAAGCATGTTCGAAATCGCTGAATTCCTTGGAAAAGAAGAAAGCTTATTACGTATTAATCAAGGACTTACAGCTGTTGAAGCATTGAAAAATCAAGCATGAAACACACAATCGAAGTCAATGGAATAAAAATTTATGCTTTTCACGGTTGCTTGCCTGAAGAAGAAAAAATTGGAGGTCATTACGTGGTTGATGTTATGTTAAATACAGATTTTAGCGAAGCAGCGCATACCGACGAGCTTTCCAAGACAGTTGATTATGTGTTGATCAATCACATCGTAAAAGAGGAAATGGCCATTCGTTCAAAATTGATCGAGCAGGTAGGTCAACGAATTGTTGATCGCATAAAACACGAAGCGAAGGGCATTGATTTTTTACGTGTGAAGGTGACTAAAATTACTCCTCCAATAAATGGAGATGTGGACAATGTCGCAATCATCATTGAAGAATAATTTTTTTTGGTATATTTGCACTCCTAGTGGTTTCGTGGCCGAGCGGCTAGGCAACGGTCTGCAAAACCGTGTACAGCGGTTCGAATCCGCTCGAAACCTCAACACAACAGCCTGGTGCGTAGCACTGGGCTTTTTTGATTTTACAGCCATCAAACAACGTTTGAATGGCAGGGAAAATCAACAAAGCCCATTAGACTTTCGTAGAAAGGCGAGGCTTTTGGGTTGATATGTAACCAATACACAGGATCACAAAGTAATCCACTCGAAACCTTAAATAAACCCATTCGATTATTTGTTCGACCCCGATGGGGATACATCTGCTAGATAATTTCTACAAAGCAACAGGTAAACTTAAAAGTGCTCTAAGGAATCTATTTACAATTATTCAGAACCTAACTATGCTATTCATTAACACACATCATTTAAAAATAAAATTCATTCACATCCTAAAACTATAGTCCCAGATAACCCGAGAAATATAGTAAACACATAATAAACAGATAGTTATTAAAGAAAATTTGTAACCAATTAAAAATCTATAATTACTTTTGCACTCATATTCAAGCATTTAGATTTTTACAGTTTCATGAAAAAACTCTTATTTATACTTCCATTGCTCGCTGCGTGCAGCATAGAAAACTCAACAACAACCAATGGTATGTGTAATTGCTACAAGGAAACTCAACAACAAAACGCGGATGGATCTTTCTCAACAACAAACAGCAGCATACCTTCCCCAGATGCTTGCCAAAAGAACGGACTCATCGAATATTCAAATTCACGCACATACCGCGTTCTTTGGCATTGCAATTAATGTTTAGTACTACTGCGGTTTCATTTATTCCTATTTAACCTTTCTTAAGTGTCAACGCGGTACTATTCCAAAATAAGGGGCTACCTTTGCACGAAATAACCACTGTATGGAAATTCTTGTCACCGGTCCTGATGGCGTTCTCGGAAGCAATCTTGTTCGTGAACTCATTCAACGCAACTACAAAGTAAATGTACTCGTTGAACCAGGAAAAGACCCTATCACTCTGAATGGATTACCAATTACAGTCATTCATGGCAACATTCTCGACGCAACATCAATTGATCACGCAATTCAAGGAAAAGAAATCGTATTTCATTGCGCGGCAGCGACAAATGTATATAAACCAAGGAATGAAATGGTTAATCGCGTCAATATCGAAGGAACACAAAACGTTATCGACGCAGTATTGAAACATGGCACAAAGCGCTTAATATACGTGGGAACTGCAAATTCCTTCAGTTTCGGAAATTCGCTAGATACTCCTGGTGTTGAAGACACCCCCTACCTTTCTGTTAAATATGGATTGGATTACATGGATTCCAAATACAAAGCGCAACAACTTGTTTTGGCTGCTGTGAAAGATAAAGGTTTGCCAGCCTTGGTTGTGAACCCAACCTTTATGATTGGTCCATACGATTCTCGTCCTAGCTCTGGCGCCATGATACTCGCTGTTCATCAAGGACGAGTTCCTGGATATTCTAACGGCGGAAAAAACTATGTGGCGGTGAAAGATGTTGCAACAGCCATGGCGAATGCAATCACGATGGGTAGAATTGGTGAATGTTACATCGTGGGTAACATCAATCTTTCCTATAAAGACGCTTTTGCATTGATCGCCAAAACAATAGGAGCAAAAACACCAACCCGAAGACTTTCTAATGTTATGGTTCAAGCCTATGGAACGATCAACTCTTTCTTTGCAGGAATCTTTGGATACTATCCCTCAGTAACGAAAGAATTGGCGCAGATCTCATGTGAAAACCATTATTATTCAGCGGCGAAAGCACAGAAAGAATTGCAAATGCCACAAACACCATTGGAAGTAGCCATTAAAGAATGCTTCGACTGGTTCAAAGAAAACAATTACCTTGATAAGAAATAATGAACTACCAAACTCTTGATGTAGATCTGTCGTGGCAGTTCAATGACTTAACTTCGTTTTTACCGATCGTTCTTTCATTGGTATTCTTCGTAATCTATTGGTTTACGGCACAGTCCACAGTAATAAAGAATCGCTTTTATGCTGCGAACGACTTTGATACCGCTTCCTTACGACATATCTTCTTTACGAAATACTTTGGATTCATTACGATGGGCGTCATACCATCTTTGATCTGTCTTATTTTTCTTCCAAAATATACACTTGCTGATTATGGTCTCACCTTTATTCCTTCCACAACAGTATTTACTATTGTTTGGACTTTAGGACTTTCCATTTTGGTTATTCCTTTAGCGTACATCAGTGCGAAAAAACCAAAGAACCTTGTAAACTACCCACAGATTCGGTCTAAAGTATGGACACAGAAGACAGTATTCATCGCTGCGCTTGGGTGGGCGTTATACCTCTTTGGTTACGAATTTTTATTCCGTGGAACGTTATTGTTTCCTTTGGTTGATGCCATAGGTGTATGGCCGGCAATCGCAGTAAATATTGCGCTTTATTCCGCTACACACATTCCGAAAGGACTGGATGAAACGATTGGGGCTATTCCATTAGGCCTTGTTTTGTGCCTTCTAACATTGGCCTCTGGAACCATCTGGATTGCATTCTTAGTGCATGTTGCTATGGCGTGGACGAATTGCTTTACCGCATTGAAATTTCATCCTGACATTCACTATCAGCCCAAGAATAAATGAGCAGAGAACTGAACGGTAAAGTAGCCATCATCACTGGTTCTAGTCGCGGAATAGGTCAAGCGATTGCATTAGAGCTGGCATCAAAAGGGGCGTGTATTGTATTAAATGGTCGTGACGAAAAACGACTTGAAGAAACTGAAGCGCTTATTCGTCAACATCACGACCGCGTGATTAGTGTATGTTGTGATGTTTCTGTAAAAGAGGGTGGATTAATGCTTGTTGAACGTGCTATAGAAGCTTTCCATCAAATCGATATCCTGGTCAACAATGTGGGTGTTTCGATGCGCGGAACAGTGGCGGAGGTTCATCCAGATGTATTTAAAACAGTCTTTGAAAGTAATGTTCTCGGCACAGTGAATCCAACCATTCCTGCTTTGCCTTACTTGCGTAAAACAAAAGGCAGTGTTGTATTTATTTCCAGTTTGGCCGGTATCCGTGGTTTACCCTTTTTATCCGCGTATGGTGCGTCTAAAATGGCATTAAGAGGAATTGCTGAATCGATTCGAATAGAAGAAGCGAAGCACGATGTCCATGTCGGGTTGATCTATGTTGCCATGACAGAAATTGTACACAACAAAGAAGCGATTGGTGCGGATGGATCGATGGTAATTCTCGATTCAAGAAAAAGCAGAAATGTACAAAGCATCGATTCGGTTGCTAAAGCTGTGCTTAGAAATATTCAACGACGTAAGTTTATCAGCACATTAACCCGTTTAGGAAAGTTAAATGCTTTTCTTCAATCGCGTTTTCCAAGTCTTGTAGAAAGAATTATTTTGATGAATATTCATAAATTCGAGGAAGGAAGTAAATAAAATGCTGATAGGTCAAGATTTCGAAAAGATAGAATGGGACTTTATGGGTTTACACCTCCTAGAACCCAACGCCATGATTGGGGACATCATCATCTTTGTTGTGGCTTTAACATTGGCATTCAAGGTAAAAACACATTCTCTGCACACAGCCTTTTTCATCCATTGGAAGCGCTTTTTCGTCATCTTTGGCGTGAGTTTTTTGATGGGCGGGTTTGGACATTTGTTCTACAACTACTGGGGAGTACCTGGAAAGTTTTTCTCTTGGTACAGTGGAATGTTTGCTGCATTGATGATCGAACTGGCGATGATTTCGCTCTTTCCGCTTGTTGAATGGAGAAAGAGATTAAGGATTCTATCCTTTAGTAAACTTGTCGTGTCTATTGCGCTCGCAACCTACATTTATTCAACAGTAGATCTCGAAGCAGATCCATCTAAAGGACTCATCGTTCCTACATTAAATTCCGTTATTGGGCTTGGATTATCCCTAGGGCTTTTAGGGTATTACTACCAGCGAAAAATCGATGTGAGCTTTAAATATTTGTGGATTAGCACCTTGATTTTAATTCCTTCAGCGGCGGTACAATCCATGAAAATTAATGTACACCAATGGTTCGATCGAAATGACATTAGCCATATTCTATTGATTACGAGCATCGTGTTTTATTACACTGCTGTAAATAAATTCTATAAATCGTTAAGATAAACTGCTTATCGCACGATGTGCAACATGCTGTACTTTGAAATCAATAGCCCGCTTTGATCTTCAGCCGTGATGTAATACACATAATCACCTACACTTACGGGCTCTCCACTCATTGACAAACCATCCCATTGAAAGTTGATATCTGCTGTTTGAAAGATGGTCTTTCCAAAACGATCAATAACCACACAGCTAAAGCTTCCTTCTTTGATTTTATCTAAAGGTAAATCCAATCTTAAGAACTCATTGACACCATCACCGTTCGGAGTAAATGTATTTGGGAGGATAATTTCCACGGCGGAAATTTGTTGGGTAGGCTCTACTACAACCTCCTCTACTCGATCATTGGGTTGTGCTTCTACTACAACCTGTTGGTCAACGTAGGTGGTTTCATTTGTGGGAGAACTACTCGTAGACGCGTCTTTTTCAATGATATAATCTGCATTTTCAGGATCAAACGAGATCCTGAATTCATTTAAAGTTGTCGTCTGCTCAATCGGGTCTTCGTTTATTGAAGCAATTTCTTCGGGTGAAACAGTTGTACTTTGAGTAGTACTCTGCACCTCTTTTTCTTGTTTTTGAACAGATTTTTCTTCGGTTTTTGATGGTGCTTTTTGAGGTTGATCTTCTCCATTGTATAAGAAGTATCCAACAACAGCAACAGACGCTGCAGCAGTTATTCCGAGGGCAACTTTAGTCAATACAGATATACCAGAAGAGGCTGAAACAGCACCAAGTTGAGAAGAAATATTTCCCCACAACTCAGGACGTACCTGTGACTCCAAACCGTTTAGTTTGTCACTAAATATATCCTTTATGGTATCTTTTTCACTCATTTCTTTTCCAATCGTTCTCGTAAATATGCGCGTGCACGGGAATATTGTGACTTCGAAGTGTTTTCAGTTACGCCTAAAGTTGCCGCAATTTCTGCGTGCGAATACCCTTCTATGGCAAACATGTTAAACACGATTCGGTAGCCATCAGGCATAGCTCTTACGAGCTTCATCAGGTCTTCCGCCATCATTTCTTCTTCGATAAAAGCGTTGTTTTCCAGTTTGTACCCCACATCTTCAATGTCGAGATCTCCTTTAAACTTTACTTCCTTCCGAATTTGATCGAGGGCAGTATTGACCATGATGCGACGAATCCACCCCTCCAAAGAACCTTCTTTCTTAAAGTCAGAAAGTTTCATGAAAACCTTCACAAATCCATCTTGGAGCACATCCTCAGCCTGATCGGTATTCTTTGCATAGCGCAAACACACCGTCATCATTTTTCCCGCAAACTTGTCAAACAACATTCGTTGCGCCCTGGCGTTGCCCTTCACACATTCGTTGACTAGCGTAATATCATCCATAGCGCACTCAGACAAAAAGACAGATATGTTTCAAAAAAGGTTGCATGCGCACTAAAGTTAGGTATAAAACAAGTACTTTCGAATGGATAACAACGCTATGAGACACATCACCTCTTTTATTCTTTCCCTACTTTTTATCTGTTCTACTCCTTTTCTTTTTGCTGGAAAAAGCAATACGCTACATAAGCTGAAAGAAGGAAAATGGACCGGCACGCTTTTCTTAGACTCGAACGCCACTCTATATTTTAAGTTTGATGTGGCCTTAAAAGACGATGGAACTTACCTGCTAACAGTGATGAATGCGGATGAAAAAATTGAACTGACTGATGTGGTAGTGAAGAACGACTCACTTCACGCAAAGTTCCCGTTTTTCAATTCAACGTTTGTCTGGAAAGTTTCGAAAAAAGGCTTGTTTGGTTATTGGCAAAACTTCCAAAAAGGTGAAAATTACCGCATACCTTGTTCAATCACATATGGCGATTTTTACCATCCACTTCATTTCCTTAGTACATTTTATCCCCCAAGTAATATCCACGGAACGTGGGCCGCAACCTTTGATCCAGGCACTCCTGATGCCTATCCCGCTGTAGGTGCTTTTAAACAAAATGGTCAATGGTTGAGCGGAACTTTTTTAACTGAAACCGGTGATTACCGCTTTTTGGAAGGAGTCGTTCTTGCAGACAGTATGGTCCTTTCCTGCCTCGATGGTACCCATGCATGGATGTTTACCGGTCGCATAAACGGAGATACCATTCGGGGTCATTTTTACAGCGGAAAACATTGGAAAGGTGAATGGATGGCGGTACGCAATGAAAACGCTTCTTTGCCTGATGCAGATAGCCTTACTAAGGTAGAGTTTGCTGAACCTTTTCGGTTAACCATAGAAAATGTGTCCGCTGGTGCACCTTATGGAGAATTTAACTTTCCTTCAGAAGAATATAAAAACAAGGTAACCATCATTCAAATTATGGGTTCGTGGTGTCCAAATTGTTTAGATGAAACACGTTATTTTTTATCACTCTATGAAAAATTCCATGCGCAAGGATTAGAAATTATCGCTGTTGCTTATGAAACAGGAAAAGATCCTGCAGTACACCTAGAACGCATTAAACAACTGCAAAAGCGGCTCAATATTCCCTATCTAATTGTTGGTGGTGGTACATCGAGTAAGGCATTGGCTTCTGAACATTTCAGTATGCTCTCGGAAATTATTTCCTTTCCAACAGCCATCTTTATTGGTCGTGATGGACAAGTGAAAAAAGTTCACACAGGATTTAGTGGGCCAGGTACTGGAACGTACTACACAGAGTACACCAAAGAAACTGAACTCTTTATACAGCAGTTACTTCAAGAAAAATAACAATTAAAGCGCTATTTTCTCTACGCGTTTTTGATGCCTTCCACCTTCAAATTCCGTAGTTAAAAAGACTTCAACCATTTCTTTTGCTTCTTCATAAGAAATGAAACGCGCGGGTAAAGCTATTATGTTTGCATTGTTATGTAAACGCGCCAATTCAGCGATTTCCTTTTTCCAACATAAAGCACT